>JGI24699J35502_11134149_pt1 | contig 37817 bp, 27 predicted proteins | sample TergutMp193P4_FD_35502 | JGI IMG/M metagenome (IMG submission 35502)
TTACCGCCGACCAAACCCCGACTATAGTCCCTTGTTACTTTATGGGTACGATTGAGTCCGGCCAAACGAAGACTTATTCCGTTGATTTTACAATGGATGGCAACGAAGACGCGGGCGGACTTGTCGGCAACTTGGCTATTCGCGGACAGTATGGCACCCACGACTTCGTCATCAATACGATTGTGATTACGGACGCCAAGGGCAAAGTGCTGGTGAACTATGATAAGAGCGGCAGTGAAGAAACATGTAAAATTATTTCGGACTTTTCCCAACTTGACAGAGCCGACAATGGCAACCAACTCACCCAACAAGGTTGGTTGGTAAGCGGAATAATGGACGACATCGCTGCGGCCAAATATTTGGTAATCGAAACTGAAGGTATTGGAGATAACGCCGATGGTTTCGGGGGACTTCACCTTGTTTTTCAAGGCAATGATGGCGATCCTGCAAATATAACTATCGACTGGACAGACAGAGCTCTTAATGGCAACTTTGTGAATTTTCCTCGTGCAGAAGGAAAAAAGGTAAGCATTGCCATTGATCTTCAGAATGTAATCGGCGACCAGTATGATGATTTTCTCCAATGTACAAATTGGGCAAGATTCATACTGGCTTATTATGGCGGAGCTTCAGCATTTGAAGGTCTTGCATTAACGAATGCATATCTTACCAAAGACTTTGACAAACCCGAAGGTGCGGTCGATTTAAGTGGTGGAACAGACTGGGGATTCGTATTTGGAGGTTATGTAGATTGCGAAGGTACGCATACCAGTATAAAGACAGTGAAATCGGCCACAGTTTCTTCTGTTTACAACACCGATGGCGGAATTATCGTGAATGCAGTTAACGAAAAAGTTTCCATTTATGGAATTGACGGACGTTTGGTGAATCAAGTAACGGCCAACAACAACTTTATCGCCTTGTCGCAAGGTCTGTATATTGTGAAGGTAGGCGCTGCAAAACCAGTGAAAATATTCGTAAAATAAAATATTTTCTAAGTTTATTTTTTTTATTGATGGAAAAAGTCCCAGATTCGTCTGGGGCTTTTTTTTGTCTCCATCTGCGAACGCCGCCTATAAGGTGAAATGCAAAGCCATACAGGCATCCAAATCTTTTTCGTGCTTTTTATTAACCTTATTTTTGGAAGTTTCCTTAGCGACAGTTCAATTGATCAATTCCTTTTTATTAACCTTATTTTTGAGGGGTTCCCTTAGTAGCCGAGGATAACGCACATCCCCTCCCCTCCCTTATTAATGGATTGAAAATAAAGGAATAAGGTAAAATATCAAGGGGACTGTCAATGGCTACTGAGGGAGCCTTCGAAAAAATAAGGTACACGGTTAATGGACAAGGAATTGATCCATTGAATGTATTTAAAAAAAATAAACTTATATTTCTTACAGTCCACCCATAGAAATGGGGCTTGCTCCCATTCCTGCCTCATCACCACCGCCATCCAGACTATCGCAAAAAATGGTGGGGCAATTCATGCAAAAATAAAAAAATGTACGTATTTTTGCCAAGACATTCAGGTAAAAAACCAAATTGAGGAAAAAGAGAAATTATTTCTTTAAATTTAAATTTTCTAAAACGTAGTGATTAAAAAGGGGAATACTGATGCCCAAAAGTAAGTACAACAAACAACAAATTGTATGAAAAAAAGAGTTTTTGGAAAGAGATTGGCAGTTTTGTTAGGCTGCTTTGTTTTTGTTTGTGGAGGACTTCAGGCGCAAAACACGTTTGCAAAAGGAGACCAAGTAATCAATTTAGGAATCGGGCTGGGAACTTACAGTGGAAAAGGATATGTAATCACTGTTCCCCCTATTGTAGGATCGTTTGAGTATGGTATTAAAGATCATTTGTTCGACGACAAATCTTCTTTGGGAATCGGCGGTTATATCGGTTACATGGGCGACAAGTTAGATGTGGCCGCATTTCAATGGAAATTCAACCATCTGTTTATTGGCGCAAGAGGAGCACTTCATTATCAATTGATTAACAAATTAGACACGTATGCCGGATTAATGTTGGGTTATGAAGTGGTTAGCGCGAACTCGCATGAAGGTTTTTCGTCTCCTATCGGCAGCGGTTTTTCGTGGGCGCTTTATGCGGGAGGCCGTTATTATTTTACGGATAAATTTGGCGTTTTTGCCGAAGTGGGATATGGGGTTGCAGCCTTACAATTAGGCGTTGCCTTTAAATTATAGAACAGAAATCCGTAATATAGGCATCAAAATTTTTTTCGTTTTTTTTATTAACCTTATTTTTGAAAATGTTCCCTTAGTAGCCGATGATAACACGTATAATCCCCTCCCTTATTCCCTTATTTTCAATTAATTCATAAGGGAAGGATTATATATATTATTCTTGGCTATTAAGGGAGCTTTCAAAAATAAGGTTATCGGTTCGATATTTCCTCCGCCGAATTCCATTCAAAATTCCAATACAGGCGATCAGCAACAAAGGCGGAAAAATAACATTGATAAAAACCACTTGCGGGTAATGCTCCTGCAAGGCTTGTTTATTTAACAATTGCATTTGCAACGATTTAGCTTTTAAAGTAGAAACGCCCACCGTATCTGTCAGGTAATTGACGCAATTCAATAGGAAATCTTTATTGGCAAAAGCCGTTTGCGAATAGGCATCGTAATCCTGCAAATCGTGGATTATTTCGTCCGAAGCGACTACGATCATTTGAGCCGTCGGTTGGCTTTCCGCTAAGAAAACGTCGCCGTTTTTGGCAAAAAAAGCGCTTCGGTTTTTAAATGCAGAGGTAAAAGGAGCGTGCAGCAAGGCGGCTACCGGAAAATTCGATTCGCTGAAATACTGCTTATCCGGCTTTCGGTCGGTTTCGGCAAAGCTTATGGAAGCCGGAACGGTTAAAGTATGCGCATGCGGCGAGGAAGTCAACAAAATTTCCTTCCGCTTAGCGCCATCGCCAACAAAAGAAAGGACGCTTGCAAACTCCGTTTTCACCCAAGACAAACCTTTGGTTATCTCTGCCGCAGGAGCTGGAACCAGCAAAGGCGAATAATACCAGGGTTTGGAAACATAGTCCGTTTGACCGGATTCGTTCTCGACTGCCACCGGGAAGAACAAACATTGCGCGTCTTGCAACACCACCGGATCAATCCGAATGCCGTAAGTAAAGAACAAATCATTCAGATTCAAATCATTGGCCATACTTGTCGTTTCGCCTTTCTGAACCAGTTCGTCCCGCGAATGTATTTTCACTCCGTTGACCAACCACAACAATTTTCCGCCCTGCATCAGGTACTGATCCAATACAAACTTGTCGTTTTCCGAAAAAAGGGTTTGGGGTCCTGCCACAATCACCAAATCGTAGATATTCAATTCATTTGGACGACCGGAGAGTTTTCCTCGGTCAATGGTATATTCGTAACTCAAGTAATCGGTGATTTCGCTAACCGACGCTTCCGGCCATTCGTCTTGTCCTTCCAAAAAGGCGATGCGTTGAGGCTTTTTGTTCGTAATCAATTGAATAGCATGGGCAAACTGGTACTCCAGCATTTCGCGCGACAAATTCAGATTTTCTTCTCCCGAACGTCCCATGGAATGAACTAACAATGGAACCGGAATTTGGTTTTCGCGGGAACGGATCAGAGCATAAGGGAAAATGACGTTTTGCGTGATTTTTCCGTTAGCCGTCCTTTCATTAACAGAAATTCCTTGTATGCCCTCTTCTTTCAATCCGGCGATGAAGTCTTTTTTCTGCCGGTAGGGATCAACCAATTGATAATCGATTGTTTGAGGAGCTTGCGTGCTGAAATCGTTCAACAAATTTAAGGTAGATTCCTGCAAGCGCCTGAACCCCGGAGGAAGCTTGCCCGTTAGGTAGATTTCGACATGCAAAGGACTTTCTATGCGTTTCAAAATGTTTTTGGAAATGGGGCTGAGGGTGTATCTCTTGTCTTTTGTCCAGTCGAAGCGAAAAGAAAAACAAAGACCGAGCAGGATGAAGAGGAGGAGGCCTATCGGGACTGCCCATCGCTGAATGTTTGTAAACGAACGCTGGAAAGAAAGCAGGGAAGGAACAATCAAAGCCGCCGCAATCCAAGAAATCAACAGAAAATAACATACATCCTGCGTTTCGATTAATCCGCGCCGTACCGACTGGTAATGGTACAAAAAACCTAATTTTTCCATTCCCGCTAAATTGAATCCATAATAGAAAAACGAACACAACAGCATGCCGATTATCAATGCAATCAGCTGATTGGACGCAAGCGATGAAGCCCAAACGGAAAGACAGACAAAAGCCCATACCAGAAACAGCAAACCGATATAAGAAGCGGCAACGGAACCCCAATCGAGGTTTCCAACTGGATTTCCATAGAAATAAATGCAAACCGCGTAAAGCAAAGTCGGGAGAATGGCGGCCGCAACCGTAAGGCTTATGGCTGCGATTTTTGCTGACGCTATCGCCGAAAGGCTGACCGGTCGGCTTCGCAACAAGGTGAATGTGTGCATTCTCTTTTCTTCTGCAAAAGAACGCATCGACAAGGCCGGAATCAAAAACAAAAGCAGTATCGGGGCGATATTGAAAAACGGCGACAAAGCGGCATATCCGTTGTCGGGAATATTGTATTCGCCGGGGACGATCCACAGCAAACAGCCGCTAATCGCCAGAAACAGAAACATAAAAATAATTCCCGACAGGGAATAAATACTCGTCCGGAGTTCTTTCGACAGCAAACAAGTCCAGGACTTATATTCCTGTTTCCAATCCATCGTATGCAATCAATACATTTTCCGGCAGGGTTTTTTGCACGGTTTCGTGCAAGCCGAATGTGTGGCTGACGTGAATAAGGTACGCTCTCTTGGGCTGAATGCGTTCGATATTTTTCAAAGCATCGCTCAGCGTTTCGTGCGAAATATGTTCCCGCTTCCGCAGAGCGTTAATCACCAAAACGTCTAAGTTTTGCAGTTTCGCAAACTCTTCTTCCGGAATCGTTTTCAGATCGGTCAGGTAAGCCAGCTTTCCGATTCGGTAGCCAAAGATCGGCAGGTTTCCATGCATCAAGCGAATGGGAACAACCTCTATGCCTTTCACCTGAAACGGTTTATCCTCAATGGTATGAATCCGCAGATTGGGAATGCCCGGATATTTATTTTCTCGGAAAACATACGGAATCCGCATTTGAATCGCATTGGCCGCATCGCTTTTCGCATAGACGTCCACAAAAGAATTGTCTCGGCAAAAAGCGCGTAAATCGTCCAATCCGCCCACATGGTCGTAATGTTCGTGCGTAATTAATACGCCGTCTAATTTTTCGATGGCATTCTTTTTAAACATTTCCAACATTTGCATCCTGAAGTCCGGGCCGCAGTCAATCAATAACTGTTTTCCCTCTATTTCCAGCAAAGCGGAAGTTCGGAAACGCCAATCTTTTGGGTTGGTAGAAGTGCATACTTCGCATCGGCAGCCGATTTCAGGATTGCCGGTGGAGGTGCCTGTCCCTAAAAAGCGTAATTTCATGCAATGTTACTTATTCTATTTTTTTCAATTGTTCATCGTAAAGCCCCACCAGCAAACTATTTCCATCCTTATCCACTTTCAATCCTCCGTATTTAGCGTCGTCATATTTTTCCGCTAATCCTTCCTGAAAAAAGAACGATTCGGCTCCAAGACGTATTTCGTATTTTGCATTCCTGTATTTGATTAACTGTTCGCCGGCGTCCAAAGGCGTTTTGTGTTCCTGAAGCCTGATTCCGTTTGCGACTCCATCGGCCTGCAATCGAACCACGCAGTAGCCGCGTTCGGAAGGAATGGAATCGAAAGATTGGCCTATCTTATATCGCAAAGACAGGTAATCGCCTTGCATCAGCGAACGCGGATCCACCGGCGCCAATTCCAGCAAAATCAATTTTCCTTCCTTCAAGAGGCGTTCTTTTTCCATTACCGAACGATTGAAAAATACAAGCAATACGATTAAATTCAACAAAATGAGTATCCATTTATATTTTTTCATCTACTTTTAGTTTTGAACGGGTGAATAACAGGTAAAATACAATAAACAGGATTCCGGACAAACACAAGAATCCCGATTTGACCAGCAAGGTAAAGTGAAGGTCGTAGTAATATTGTATGATAAAATAAATGAACGATAGAATACTCACGTAGAATCCGCCTTTATAATTCGCTTGAAAACTCAGCAGAATAATCAGAATTGTACCCGAAAGGGCGGGAGAGTAGGCAATCAGTACTAACAACAGAAAAGCCGCTGCATAAATGAGGCTTTGCTTCTGGATGGATTTGACCTGAAATAATTGGAGCAACTTGGAAATTAAATAGAGTATCAACGCCGACGGAACTATAGACGAAATCCACACCCATTCTGGATTTAAGAAAGCTCCCGATTTGATGGAAACGTTTCTCATAAGGGTAGTCGCTATCCATCCGACCAGAAAAGATACTGTCAATCCGCTCCGAATGGGATTGTATATTCGAGCAAAGTTTGGACTATGAGTGATCCATCGAGCTTCTTTCCAAAAGAAAAGGCTTATTATTCCGGCTAAGACTGAATGATGAATAAAAATCCAGTCGTAAGCATTGTTTATAAAAAACAAAGATAGGCAGCTTCCTACCAATATGTACACGGAAACAAAAGACAGAATATACGTCCGAATCAAGAACAGGCTGGCAAGAGACAGAACGATGAAAACCATGCACAGAATATTTTCCTGTTCCCCGCAAGCGTATCCAATCAGAAAAAATCCGCTGAGGAAGATCGGAAGGCTTAAAGCATCGGACAACAAACTGTCGGGATATTTTAGGTTGCATCCGATGGCCCCTGCGATAAATATTGCTCCAAAAATCATCAATAGAACAGATGATTCGCCCCACCCGCTCAGAAAAAAGAGAAACAGAATGGCGATTGTAGCCAAAAATCCGCCCGCAATGGATACTATTTTGATGATCGCATTCGGCTGGTTGAGATAATGTTGGGCGTATGCTTCGACTGTTTTTTCTTCATCGCAGGCAAATACTTTTCCCTCTCTTTGTCCGATCAAACGAATAACTTCTCGGATATGTTCTTCATTTTTCATTTTCATCGCTTCATTTTTTCATTTTTCCATTTCTTTTGAAGGCGGATAAGAGCGAATAACATCCCTGTAATGCAGACAATGACAAACAGGGAAAGGAAAACTTCTCCCTCCACGCTAGAAATAAAAGTCTCCGCACAAAAAGAGAAAAGTACCAAAAGAGCGCTAAAAGAAAGAATTGCCGGATAAAATATGTTTTTTTTCTTCCATCCATATCCCATTCCCAGTAAATACAAGAAGACGGAAGATAAAGCCAATATCCCAAAGGCAATTATGTCGCCTTCCAGTCCAGTCCAGATGCCGATAATCCAACCCGCCGTCGAAAAATAAACGGCCGCTAAAGTGACCGCATATAAAAACCAGGCCGGTACGGAAATCCGTTTTTTCCGCTTGGAAAGCCAGTGAAACAAGACTGTTGCCCCGCTGTCGAAAAGAAATAAGACAGCATAAACAAAAACGCTCGGCCAACCGGTTTCCTGTCGTGCATACAACAACCATGTAGTATTGATCAAAACAATGAAAATCAGCCACAAAGGAGGAAACTGGGACACAATTACCCACACGGTGATGAAAATCGTCCAGTTCAAAAAGAAATCGGAAGCGTCGGCGCCGGTCTGGTAGATTTGACCAAATACCGCAAACAAAGCGCCTACCAGCAAAGAAGCTCCGGTCAATACAATTTGTCGGATAGGAAGAGAAATTCCCGGATACAACACGACTGCCGCAGAAGCAGCTACTAAAAATTGCATTATTCCCATTTTGGCAAATTTGTCCAAATCTTCCCAATTGTATGCAAAAAAGAAGATTACTCCCGATACGGTGAAACCCCCTCCCAAGCTGATAAAAAGTATTTTTAAAAATCTTTGCCAGGAAGCGGCCGAAGAATAAACATAGTCGTTCAAAATTTTGTTTGCTCCGGTTTCCGTCCACTTGCTGTTTTCTGCAATGAGATGAATGTCGTCTCTACTTATTTTTAATTTTTCCACAAGCCTGTTTTTTTATTTGGAACGCAGACAACATTTATCTTTATTTATCTTTTCGTTGTCTGCGCGGATCATTATTTGCAGAATCTGCGTTTCCTTAATGCTTGCAAAGATACAAAATTCTGTTCAGCGGAGTTTTTCTTTCAGGAATTTTCCCGTATACGAACGATTATTTTGTGCAATTTCTTCCGGCGTTCCCGCTCCGATCAGATATCCGCCTTGATCGCCTCCCTCAGGGCCTAAGTCAATGATGTGGTCAGCCACTTTGATCACGTCTAAGTTGTGTTCAATGACCACGATTGTGTGTTGGCGGGCGATTAAGGCATCGAATGCCTTCATCAGGGTTTTAATGTCGTGAAAATGCAAACCGGTAGTCGGTTCGTCAAAAATAAAAAGCGTAGGCAATGCTTTCTCTTCGTTTAAATGATAAGCTAATTTGACTCGCTGGTTTTCTCCTCCGGAAAGCGTAAACGAACTCTGTCCCAATTTGATGTAGCCTAAGCCTACCTCCTGCAAAGTTTGCAACCTTTTGACGATCTTTTTTTCCTGACTTTCCGCTCTTTCATTGAAAAATGCAATGGCTTCATCGATAGTCATATTCAGGACGTCGTAAATATTTTTGCTCCGGTATTCCACATCCAAAACTTCTTGCCGGAATCGTTTTCCGCGACAAGATTCGCATTCCAATACCACGTCGGCCATGAATTGCATTTCGACCGTAATAACTCCCTCTCCCTTGCACTCTTCGCATCTTCCTCCTTCTACGTTGAAAGAAAAATAAGCGGGAGTAAAATGCATCTGTTTGGCCAAAGGTTGTTCGGAGAAGAGTTTGCGTATTTCGTCATACGCTTTGACGTAAGTGGCTGGATTGGAACGGGACGAACGGCCAATCGGATTTTGATCGACAAATTCGATGTTTTTGATGAAATCTAAATCCCCCGAAATTCCGTTGGCTTGAATCGGCGAATGGACGCCGTCTTGACGCCATTTCAAAGCCTGATAAAAAACGTCGCGTACCAAAGACGATTTTCCCGAACCGCTGACCCCGGTGACTACTGTGACCACATTCAAAGGAAAACGAACGTCGATATTTTTCAGGTTATTCATTCTCGCGCCCTGTATTTCAATGTAATTGTTCCATTTTCTACGCACTTTCGGAACTTCAATTTTTTCTTTTCCGGTCAGGTATTGAACGGTATGGCTTTCGCTGGTATAATCTAATTGGCTGACGTCTCCCTGGTAAACGACCCGGCCTCCATTCTGTCCTGCATCCGGACCTATATCAATAATGTAATCGGCGGCGCGGATGATTTCCTCGTCGTGTTCTACCACCACCACGGTGTTTCCCAATTCTTGGAGTTTTCGTAAAACATGGATTAACAAATTGGTGTCTCTCGCGTGCAATCCGATGCTCGGCTCGTCCAAAATGTAGAGCGATCCCACCAAACTGCTTCCCAAGGAAGTGGCTAAGTTGATCCGCTGGCTTTCCCCTCCGGAAAGCGAAGAAGATAACCGGTTGAGCGTCAGATACCCCAATCCGACTTCGCTCAGGAATAGTAAACGGCTGTTGATTTCAGTCACTAACCGTTTGCCAACGGTTGTATCGTATGGGTCTAATTTCAAGTTTTCGAAAAACACTTTTAGCCTACTGATGGGCATATCCACCAGATCGGCGATGGTACTATCATTGATTTTTACATATAAAGCGTTGATTTTTAGTCGTTTTCCATGGCAAGCAGGACAAGTCACCTTTCCTCTGTAACGGGAATACATAACCCGGTACTGCACTTTGTACATGTTTTCTTCGACAAATTTGAAAAATGCATTGATTCCTTTTACCCGCTCATTTCCCAGCCATAATAAATTTTTTTGTTCCTGCGTCAATTCGCAATAAGGACGATGGATGGGAAATTTGTATTTGGAAGCGTTCCGGATGAATTCCTGTTTCCATTCGCTCATTTTTTCGCCTTTCCAGCAAACAACCGCATCTTCATACAAGGATAAAGACTGATTGGGTACCACCAACTCTTCCGAAATTCCCATGGTTTTACCAAACCCTTCGCAAACGGGACAGGCTCCTGCCGGACTGTTGAAATTGAACATTAAATCGGACGGCTCTTCGAATTCGATTCCGTCGGCTTCGAATTTTCGGGAAAATTCGTTTGTTACAGTTCGCCACCCCGTATGAAAACGAAGAATGCAATAACCGTTCCCTTCATAAAAAGCCGTTTCAATCGAATCGGAAAAACGGGAAATAACGGCAGTATCTTTGGATGCGGCTAAACGGTCGATCAACAAATAGATTTGGGATGAATTCAGCAACTTTGGTTCGTTGATCACTTCGTCGATCCGGTAAATCTGGTCTTTGATTTCTACGCGGGAAAATCCTTCTTTCGCGCGTATTTCCAATTGTTCGCGGATCGTCCGCGTTGCCGTCGGTTCTATTTTCGTCAATAAGGAAATGCGCGTCCCTTCGGGATAAGCCAACATCGCCCGGACCACATCGCCGACTTGATTTTTTTTGACCACTTTTCCCGAAATAGGCGAGATGGTTTTTCCGATCCTTGCAAAAAGCATGCGCAAATAGTCGTACACTTCCGTAGAAGTGCCTACGGTAGACCGTGGATTCCGCGTATTCACCTTCTGTTCGATGGCTATAGCGGGAGGAATCCCCTTGATGAAATCCGTTTCCGGCTTGCTCATCCGCCCTAAAAACTGGCGCGCATACGCAGAAAGACTTTCCACGTATCGTCGTTGTCCCTCAGCATATAAAGTATCGAAAGCCAAAGAAGATTTTCCCGATCCCGATAATCCGGTGATAACAATGAACTTGTTACGCGGAATTTCTACGTCTATATTTTTGAGGTTGTTTACTCGTGCGCCTTTTATGATAATATTTGATTCTATCGCCATGCTTTTTATTTCAAAACACAAATAATTTGCAAAGGTAAGAATAATATTGGAAAAAAGGCAATCGCAAGCAGTCCGTCACAGCGACAGAACCTCCATACACATACGGGCATTGTGATAGGGGCACTTCCAAAATCCAGCTTTATCGTCCGTATGGTTTTGCCGGCCATCGGGATAGGCGCTCCAAACCCATTCTCCGTTTTTCTTGTCCAAAATATGCCGCTGGATATATTTCCAGCAGTTTTTGGCTATTGTCAAGTATTTAGGGTTTCCTGAAATCAAATAAGCATACGAAGAGCCGACTACGGTTTCCCCTTGAATCCACCAATGACGATCCCTGTCGTAGCCTTCGCTTGTTTTTTCGTAAATCATGCTTCCATCCGGTTGCAGTCCTTCATAAGCGGCTTCCACAATTTCGATCGACAGCGGTTGTACCATTTCGATCCATTCAGGATTGCCCAATGTTTGAGCGGCTTCATAAAGCAGCCAGGCTGCTTCTATATCGTGTCCATAGGAAACAATATCGAACTGAGAGCGCCATTCCCAATCGAAAAACAAATCCAAATGTTTGGTTTTGGGATTGACAATGTTTTGGCAGAAATTCCGGATCAATTGAGTTTGCGCTTTGATCAAATCCGGATTTTTCCATACCCGCAAAAGATTGGTATAAGGTTCTAAAATATGCAAATGGGTATTCATAGATTTAGGCGCATTGGCGTCGTGAGCGCTCAACCGCATGTCGTCGATGGGTTGCCAATAGCGATCCAAAGCTTCCACATATCCTCCGAAACGGGGATCATAGGCTTGTTTTTCTATCAGATTAAAAATCCGGATAGATTCTTCCAAGGCTTTTGTCTGTCCGGAGGCTCGGTAGAATTCGGAAAAACCGTAGAGAGCAAATCCTTGCGCATAAATTTGTTTGCGCGTATTGACCGAATTTCCCCGATAGTCTAATTCCCAATAAATTCCGCCCTCTTCCTTGTCGACGAAATGATCAAGCAGGTAACGAAAAGCTCGTTCCGCCATTGCCAGATACTGCGGATCTTTCAATATCCGGTAAGCCGCGGAGAATGTCCACAAAATGCGGGCATTCATTACGGCTCCTTTATTCGCTTGTTTGTGAACTTGTTCCATGCCATCGATACGTCCGTAGAATCCTCCGTTTTCGTGATCTGCCGTTTTTTCCATCCAATAAGGAAGTATGTCTTCAACAAGCTCTTTATGCAACTCCAGTTTTAAATTTTCCATAACAAAATAATTTGGAGAATCTTTTTACCTATTTATTGGCTCTTTTTTTGTCTAATTCGTCGGCTATTTCCTTCACCCGTTTATCGCTAAGCGGATAAAACATCATGCCGATGAGCGCGACGATACAGCAGAGAGCAGGCAACCAACTGATCATCAATTGTTCGCCGAAAACGGTCTGCATACTTTGCGATAGGCCTTGTTTGGTTAATTCTGGATTGTATTTGAACCACGCCAAAATCCAGCCGCCTAAAGCCGTTCCAAAAGCCCAACCGAGTTTTTGCGACATAGACGAAGAAGAAAAAATCAATCCGGAAGCCCTGCGATTGGTTTTCACTTCCTGATAATCTACAATATCGGCAAACATGCTCCACAGCAAAGGCAATACGTAACCGGCGCAAAGGGATATTAAGACTTGCATCGACAGAATCCAGCTCAATTGATTGGGAATATAGAAAAATAGTACGCTCAAAACGGCGGCAATCGTCATGGCAATCATGTAAGTGCGTTTTTTTCCATACTTGGCAGAAAGCTTAGGCGCCGCGATTACGCCTACCAAATTAGCGGCTTGTCCGATCAAAAAATAGATCGTGGCGATGTCCCAGCCAGTACCCGGCATCTTATAGACTATTCCTACATAGTCGCGGAAATAGTAGATGGCGATGCTGTCGCGTATAGCATTGAACAGCAAAGCGGCCAAACCGGTTCCTACCAAAATCCACCAGGGAGAATTGTGCAAAAGATTGAGTAAATCCTGTCGAATGGAAGTGTTTTCGTTTTCGTTCACCGGTTCCACCCGTTCGCGCGTCCAGCGGAAACAGAAAAAGAAAAGCGCCGCACAAATAACTCCGATGCTGGCTACGCCCAAAGTCCAGCCGATGGGCGACGTGCTGACAGTGCCGGTAGTAATCTGCAGGGAGGGAGAATCAAAAAGACCCGAATACGTATTGATCAAGGGCTGGAGCAACATGAAAGTAATGAAACTGCCGATGAATGCAAAAGACATGCGATAGGACGACAATACATTCCGTTCCTCCGGTTCGGACGACATGACCCCCAACAACGATGCGTAGGGGACATTGATGATAGAATAGACAATCATCATCAATGAATAAGTGATATAGGCATAAACCAATTTACCAACGTTTCCAAAGGACGGCACAAAAAAAGTGATAGCGCCCATCACGGTAAAAGGGATGGCAAACCAAAGCAAATAGGGCCGGTAACGTCCCCAACGGGTTTTTGTGCGGTCGGCAACAATTCCTACAAAGAGATCGAAGAACGAATCCCAGAGGCGCGCTACCAGAAACATGGTTCCGGCGGCAGCGGCTGTAATGCCGAAAACATCGGTATAAAAAAACAGAGCGTACATACCGAATATTTTCCAGAACATGGAAGAGGCCATGTCGCCGAAACCGTAACCTACTTTATTTTTAATGGTTATCGTTTGATTTTTCATGCTGTTTATGTTTTGCATTTTTATCTATTAAACGGTAAATAGCTTCCACAGAAGTGCGCGAACGGCCACCGTCGGCTGGCGTATGCAAACAATAATCGACTAATTTGCGGATCGTGGAAGTGGCTACGTGCATTCGCGTATCGGAAGAAGCATAATAAATATATACCGTTCCGTCGTCGTCGGCAATCCATCCGTTGGAAAACAAGACATTGGAGACGTCGCCTATTCTTTCGTCGTCTTGCGGAGCCATGAAATAGCCTGCCGGTTCGGCAATTACTCGGGTCGGATCGTCCAGATCGGTTAGGTAGAGGTAAAGCACATAACGAAGTCCGGCGGCACAAGCCCTGACGCCATGCGCCAGATGCAACCAACCCTTCTCCGTTTTGATCGGCGAGGGGCCTTCTCCGTTTTTCACTTCTTTGATCGTGTGGTATTGTCTTTGATTGATGATTATTTCGTCCTTTATTTCTGCTTTCGTCATATCGTCGACCAAAGCCCAACCAATTCCGCCTCCCGATCCGGCATCGATGAATCCATCTTGCGGACGAGTATACAACGCATATTTTCCGTCTACGAATTCGGGATGAAGCGCCACATTGCGCTGTTGGGATTTGGAAATCAAATCGGGAAACCGTTCCCAATGGATCAAATCTTTGGTGCGGACAATTCCGCAAGAAGCCGTAGCGGAGGATAAGTCGCCGGGAGCGGCTTGCATATCTTTGCGTTCCGCGCAGAATAAACCATAAATCCAGCCGTCTTCGTGCCGTGTCAAACGCATGTCGTAAACGTTGGTTTCGGGATTTGCCGCATCGGGCAGCAAAATGGGATAATCCCAAAAACGAAAATTATCGATTCCATTGGGACTTTCGGCAATGGCAAAAAACGATTTGCGGTCATAGCCTTCCACACGCGCCGCCAGCACATATTTGTCTCCCCATTTGATAGCGCCTGCATTGAAAGTTGCGTTGATTCCGATCCGTTCCAAAAGTTCGGGATTTGTTTCTTCGTCCCAATCATATCTCCAGGTCAACGGAGCATGATCTGCCGTTAGTACCGGATTCTTGTATCGATGATAAAGACCGCCGGCGCTCTTCTTTTTTTCATTTTTTTCTGTCAGTAATTTTTCATGTTCTTCAAACAATTGTTTGATCTTTTCATTGTACTTCATACAATTCATTGTTTTTTTAAATTTGCATTTTAAGTTGTTATGGTTTTTAATTTTTTACGGAATATTTATTGCTTGATATCTTCCGCCAGCAGTATCTTGGGTTCTTTTACAAATACGCAAAAATCAAATTCGTTATTGCTTCCCTTATAGGGGAGATAATAGTGCGTAGGACGATTGTAGGCATTTCTCCAAAATAAAATATACGATATTTTGTAATTTTTAATGATTTGCTGGTATACTACTTCCGAAAAAAAGTCCGGAAAAGGGAACCTTTCCATTCCCGTTTCGGTAATGGCCGGAATTTTCCCCGCTTTATCGGCATAATTTACCACGATATCCAGATTGACGATCATATTGTTTTTATAGGCTTTGATCTGTTGAATCGTCTTTTCCTTGCTTTGCTCTTCGTTTTCTCCGTTGGCATAGCAATCAAAGCCTACAATATCTACATAATTATCTCCCGGATACCGTTCAAGGTATTGCTCTTCGTTTTCCACCGCAGCCGGAGAATAGGTATAAAGCAGATTGTGTACGTTGCGGGTATCGCGGAGATATTCAACGGTCATTCGCCACAGTTGGATGTATTCTTCGGGAGTCGACTGGCGGCTTCCCCACCAGAACCAACTGCCGGTATGTTCGTGATACATGCGGAACATCACTGGAATAGAACTTCCCTTGTCGTCTTTCAAATCGAGAAAAAAATCGGCCAGCCGGTCTAACCAGCTCAGAAATTTTACATGGTTTTCGCTGTCGGGCAAGACGGATTTCACCACGTTATCCTGAGCGCAATCCCAAGCCGATCCGCCGGTTGCAATATTGTCGGCGTGCCAACTGATGGTATTGATTGCTCCCAATTGATTCGCTTCACGAATGTATCGCTTCATCCGGTCAAAATAAACTGAATCCAGATTGTATAAGGCGTCTTGTTCGATATGGCCGATTTCCCAACCCATGACCGCTGGATATTTTGCGGTTACATCGTGAACGTCCGATCGTCCCTCTTCATCGTACCAGTTGTGTCCGTAAGCCAAATCGTCTTGATGGCCCAATAGAATGCCCCTCTGAAGCAACGAATTGAGGCGGTTATACAGATTCCGCGTTGCAGAATTCGCTTTTGAGTCCGCTAAAGGCTTGATCGCGTCCCTCTCTTCTCCTTTTTGCTGGGGCTTGCAGGCAACGATGCAAAATACAGCCAAAAATAAAGCTATTTTTTTCATGGATATGAATGTTATGGATTAATTTGTAATTTATAAGTCGTTTGATGGCGATTATTTTCTATAGTCAAAAGGTAACACGTTTGATTTGAACGAGGGATGGAAAAATTTTGATTTCCATACAATCCTCTTTTTGTCAGGCAGAGGCGTCCATTTAGATCGTATAAATAGACTTGGTAGGCGCCAGAATAATTTGTTTGAATATTCACCTGAAGGCGATTGCAGCTAACAGAAAATCTGTTGTCCGCGTTGGGAGAGGGAAAGAAAGAATACAAATCTTCCGGCATATCGTCCAAAGTAATGACATCCGGATCGGATAACGAACGGGTACAGTCGTCGACCGTATTCCAAACGGGATTTTTGGTATGATCGCCATACCAAGGCATGTAATACGACCACACGCTGCCGTCGCGCTTCATAGCCGTCATATCGGGAATAGAACCGCATTCGCTCAGCGCCAGCAGCTTTTTGCCCTGGTATATTTTTTTGAGTTCTTCAAACGATAACGTCTGCGAACCGTGATTGCCTTCATCGTAAATATCTATGCCGATCACATCTACGCAATCATCCCCCGGATACCAGTCGAGAGCGTTGCTGTTGGCTTCGGATGTCCAGACCCAGATCAAATGATTCAACTGATGTTCGTTCGTAAATTTATCAAACATGATTTGCCAGATTTTTTTACAGGCTTCAGCGCCTTGCGATCCCCACCAGAACCATCCTCCGGAAGCTTCGTGCAAAGGACGCCAAAGTACGGGTACGCCGGCATCCTGTAATTCTTTGAGATAACTGGCTACAATATCCATATCGCGCATCATTGCTTTGTATTCGTCGGAAGAAGGATCAAAAATTTTACGCGGATCGAAGTCCGTTTGATCAGTATAGAATTCGTAAGTCTTGTAGGAAGGGTCGCGCCAATGCCAGCAAAAGGCGACGATTCCATGATTGTTTTTCCAGGTAACGGCGTCTTTTATAAGATCGGGATTATTGATCCAATCGGGCTGTACAGCGCCTGTATGATCCATAAAATCAAGGCCTAATAAAGCCGGTTTTTTCCCTGTTTTTTCATAGAGCCACGCGATTTCGTTTGTAACGGTCGACAGGCTTTTCAAGGTCATGACGCCCGAAATGGTTTTGTGTTGAAAATGATCCAATAAAAATTGGTACAGTTTAACGGCATTCGCCCCGGGTTGAGGAGTTGCCAAAGGTTGGATATCGAATTCAATGGAAATTGCGCTGGATGATTTTATTTCTAAATAATCGAAAGAAATCCAGCCCCAGCTTTTGATCATTTCAATTTGATGCGTTCCCGCCGCCAAATAATAACGATCAGCAATGGAAATTTCCGTAAAGGCATTGCTTTGAGGAAAGGATACGTCTTTTGTGTTTTCGCTATCGAATCGGAAGGCGTTGATTTTATCGCCATACGGAGATTTCACTTGGGCGGACACGGTGTAATAGCCAGCCTCGACCACGACGAAGGAAAAAGTAAGATTGCTTTCGCGCGTGTCTACGTATTTTCCGCCGGAACAAGCCGGATCGTTCAAAATTTGAGCCGGACTGTTGCCTCCCCCCGTCATTGCGGCCTCTTCTGCCTCGCAACGAATGGTTTCTGCCCGCGAACAGACAGAAAACATACACACTATCAGTATAAGAAGATGTTTCATATTTGTGTTTAGGGAGGACATAGAGACGGGGCGCACCCCGCCTCTACTTTCCTAACCCACTGTGTGATATGCGAATCACGAAATGGTTATTTTGGTTCAAAACGAACGTTGTCGATCAAAACATCGTATTCACCCCCTTTGCCTCCATCCGCCAGTCCAAAGTCGCCGGTGGATGTCAAGGCCGCTATATCGGCATCCGTCATCGGATCACCGTTTCCATCATTGCCGCGAAATCTACTTAATGGAGCAGTAAAGGTATACCACCCGCCTAAATTTGGATTTACAGATGTAATAAACCAAAAACTACCTAAGCGTACTTTTATGGACTGAATATCCGCTCCGAGTACATTGATGTCATATCTTACGACCCAATCATTCACGGTCACTCCCGATACATTTATATTATCTCCTCCGTTTCTAAAGAAAAGTCCGTACCAATCGACTTTAGCTGTAGCTTTTACATGAAAATAGGAACCGGAAATCGAATAAGCTGGATCATTTTCCACTGTTTGCGGACAATCGCCCCACCAACTGCCTTTTCCATCGAAATCGAAATAAACGTAAGCTGGATCAGCCACCGGATAGACATAAGGCGTTTTAGATTCAAAACGGACGTTATCGATCAGCACATCATATTCGCCGCCGGCTCCGCCGTCAGCTAATCCAAAGTCGCCTTTGGATGCCAAAGCCGCGACATCGGCATTGGTCATCGCTTTTCCATTGCCATCATTGTCTTTGAATTCATTCAGAGGCGCAGAAATCGTGTACCATCCGCCGATATTGGGCTGCACGCCTGTGATATACCAAAAATCGCCCAAGCGGATTTTGATAGAAGTAACGGATTTGCCCAAGACATTGATGTCGTATTTGACGACCCATTTATCTACAGTCACTCCCGATACATTCAGGTTGTCACCTCCAGTTCTAAAGAGAAGTCCGTACCAATCTACTTTGGCTGTGGTTTTTACATGGAAATAGGAACCGGAAATCGAATAATTTGCATCATTTTCCACTGTTTGCGGACAATCGCCCCATCCACTGTCTTTTCCGTCGAAGTCGAAATAAACGTGGCCGGCATCCCACACAAGATCAAGAGCTAAGCGGACGATATCGAAGTCGGCCACTTTCACCACTCCATTCCAAGTTGTAATATTCAGGGCATAATTACCCACCGCCATATTGCTGGGAATAGAGACGACCAACAGACTGTCGTCTTTAGTTGCCGTATAGGTTAGCGCATTGGTTCCGAAAGCGACCGATTTGACAAGGTCTATATTGGTTACCTTCACCGTAATATCTGTTCCGACAACCACCGTGCCTGCCGGAGAGAATGCAAGAACCGATAATGTTCGTTCGGTCAACGTTTTCTCCCAAACGATCATCTGATCGTAATCGGTAATTACCGCGACTTGCCCAATGGGAGCGCCTGCCGGAATCGTTATTACTAAAGTACTGTCTTCCAAGGAAACCGACTTGAAGCTGGTTCTGGGAACAACCACGTTTTTGTCTCCTTGCGAGAGACGAACGGCTTTGACCAAATCGAAGTTTTCTCCCTTCAATACAATGCTATCTCCTTCCGCTACGATAACCGGAGTTACGTCCAAAAGGGTGATGGGCTTGCCGACCAATCCATTCAACCAAGTAATGACTTGATCATCATTGGTCACGACCGAAATTTTACCGATGGGCGCATCTTCCGGAACGTTTACCACAATACTGTCTTTTGTTTGCAATTTGAAATCCGATTGGGGAATATCCAACTGTGCATCGTCATTCCAAAAACGAACGGCTTTAACATAGTCCAGATCATTTCCTTCGATCGTGAGATCCGACAATGCGACTACTTCTGCCGGGCTTACTTTGATCAACGCCACATAAATGTCGGGATAATCGTATTTTTCCTTTGTGATGTTTTCCTCTTCACACGCCACGAACAACAAACTCCACGCCGCAATGCATCCCAGAAATAACTTGCTCCAATTATTTATATTTTTCATAACTTCTTCAAATTAATGATTAAAAATTCATTTATGTTCGAAACGGACGTTATCAATAGCGATCGCCAAACCGTCTGGTATTGTTCCATTATTGATACTCATACCCCAATCGCCGGATGCTCCGTTGCTGATTGTTGCAGGCACCCCTAAATCGCTCAATTGAATGGTAACTGTCGTCCATTCTCCTCCGGTTGTGTATCCATCGGATGCCGGTACGAGAGGAACCGCATTGGTGCACCAATCGCCAAATGAGAAATTAAAGAGTACATCGGCTGGTATGGGCCCCGAAGTCATAATATCTATTTTTAAAACATACTGAGAAGGATCGCTGATCGACGGGAAGTTTCCTCTTGTACTTTGATGGTTGCAACCATAAATCCAAGCCCAACCGGCGGCGCCGCTATTGATTTGGATATAATTTCCGTCGCTGTTGGTTATGATAGTAAAATTACTGGCCCAATTATCCCATGTGGCATCATGTCCATTATGAGGTTCAAAATCTTCGATTACTAAAGAAGGATCGACAATAGGATCGGTCGTTGCAATCTTTAATGGAGGCGTTTCTACATACACGTCATCTCCTACATACAATCGAATGACGGCCGTTCCATTTGTAGTTGGAACATATACTTGCAAGGCTTGACCCAATGCATCCGGCAAGAAGCGGGTAGCGGCTACTTCTTCGGCAGCGTAAACAAAACCGATTTTAATTACCTGCTCCAAGTTGATTCCTTGCATGGTCAATAAAGTCCCCGGCTTAATGGCCGCCGGCATGCTCGTAACAATCGGCAAGGTAGCTTCTGCAATGGTCAAAGTTTGCGTAGAAGTAACCGTTGTTCCATTTTCCGTCTTCAGACTGATGGTTCCTTTGGTAGCCGTAAACGGCGTGCGGATAGTAAAGGACGTACTGTTCGGCGCTTCCGTCAAGTTTACGGAAACGGTTCCTGTTGCGGATTTGAAAACCACTTCATTGACCAAATCCAAATCGGTTCCCGTGATGGTCAGGTTATCGCCTGCCGTCAAACTTAAGGGAGCAACCGATGCGATTACCGGTTTAACCAAAGTGTAAGCTTTGACAGCCGTTTGCCCTGAATAGGTATTCAATACGACATTGCCAGCCGTAGCCGTAGCCGGGACGATCACTTCTATCTTGGCGGCGGTTTGGGATTGAATTTCTCCTTCCATCTCTCCGGCAAACAGAACGGCAGTAACCAAATCCAGGTTGGTACCTTCAATCGTCAGCAGTCCGTTGTTTTTAGCCGGCTCTGGAGAAACCTTTGTAACGGCTGGAGCAACTAATTTCAGATCAGACGATACTTCTACGCCCGAAAAGGCTACAAACCGTACATCGCCTTTCTTAGTCGTTGCGTCGAATTGCGTTTCTTCCGGAACCACTACTTTGATTTCGGTATTGGCGCTATTTCTTGTAAATTGGGATACTTCGATGTCGCTGGCGCCAAACCGCAAAAGTTCAACCAAATCCAAGTTCGTACCCGTAATGGTCAATTCGCTTCCCGGTTTCACGGGGTCTGGCGACAGTTTTGTAAATGCCGGTAAAGTAATCTGTAAATCGGCATCGGAATACACCCAAATGGGAATGCCCGGGTCTTCTCCTTCCGGAACTAAATCTGCGCCGTCGGATACAATAATTTTACCCGTTTGGGCCGTTTTCGGAACAACCACTTCAATTGCTTGACGGCTTTGCGAAACAAAGTTCGCTTGCAGGACATGATTGGTTGTCTGATCGCCATCGACAAAAATAATTTCCTTAATCAAGTTCAAATATTCGCCTTCGATTTTGATGCTCGCGCCGGCTTTTACGGATGCAGGCGTTATCTTGCTGATGGAAATCGGCTCGCTGTAAGCAATTTCGGTAATGGATTTAATCGTTTTGTCGCCGGCTTTCAAAGTAATATATCCTACTTCTGCCGTTTGAGGTACCGTGACGCGAATTTCTGTTCCGCTGATGCGCTTGATGTCGGTAATGGCAGGCGCTCCCGGTATTGTTACGCTTTCTACCTGATCCAAATTGACGCCAATGATGCGAAGTTCGCCTCCGCGCGGAACAGGACAAGGACCGAAAGACCTCAACAATACTGCCGAACCGGTTAATTGGTTGGTATTCAGATCATCGTTACTACAAGCTGTAATAAGAATCATACAATTTATGAAGAGAAAACACTTGAAAAGCGTTACTATATATTTATTTTTCATATCTGTATTTTTATTAATGTTAACTTTATGCTATTCAGCCGGAACCACCCGGATATTGTCGAGCCGCATTTCCGTTGTACACGGAGTCCCAGGAACCCCGCCGTTCCATACAAATATGGATAAGCCGCCGTAGTTGCCCGGTCCTAAAATATCTACAGTTCCGCCTGTCCGGTTGTATTTGAAATCCGACATGGGGATAGATACCGTAATCCATCCGTCGGTTTGGTAGGAACCGGTAGTCGACCATGGAATCCATAATCCGCGACTATGCGAATCATCGGAATAATAGGCGTTGGTATTTTGCGTATCCCAAGACGTAAAGACTATTTGCATGCCATCTGCCGACCATGGAGCTAAAATGTTGATTTCAAATTTAAATACCAATTTAGCCAGATTGCTTGTCGAAGCGTCGAAGAAATCGCCTTGCGGACGTCCGGCGGCTATTCCCCATAAGTTAAAGGAGAAGTTGTCTTCATTCCAGTCGTCATCTTTCAAATCTCCTTTGAAGACTACATAATTGCCCGAAATTCCGCCGTCCGAAGCCAGATTGCCCGGACGCCAACCGCCCGTTGCTTTCAAATCGTCAAAGTCGAGGATGATGCCGCGATCATCTCGGAATTGGAAGTGCGAGCGTCCTGTTCCATAGAGGGAGGTCACATTGATATATCCTTTTTCTGCTCCCTTGGGAATTTCAAACCGAACTTGCGTTTTCTGAATATCCAAAATATTCGTAACCGGAATGTTTCCTGCCATCGTGATGGCCAATGGAATATTCGGATCGTCGATAAAGTAATCGCCGTACAAAACCGCTTCGCCGCCATCCGGAACATATTCGCAGGAGATGGAGCTGACCGTTGGTTTCGGCACTTTGGATTTGAACGGATAGAGCGCTTGTTCGCCCGATTTCGTAATCAAATACATACTGTCGGTTACATGTTCCGGGATACCGCTGGGTACCGAAACAATCAATGTATGGTCTGTAATCAAACTCGTATTCAAAATAGCTTGCTGGTCATTGAAATACAATTCATGCACGCTGCGTAAATTATTTCCTACGATGCAAACGGCGTCTCCCAAAAATGCGCCGTCTAACAGGGAATCGGCAGAAGCCGCATCCGGTATTCGCACATACAATACTTCCGGAGTTCCTTTGGTTGCTTTGTAAGCATCCGGATATTCTTCACAGGCAACGTACCCGAGGCATAGCGCTACTATTCCTAAAAGGGATTGTACTACTTTTTTATAATGGATTGTTTTCATACAAAATAATCTTTTTTAAATTAATAAGCAAATTGCGAAATATCGATATCCTGGGCCGGTTCTGTCAAATGCTGGTTCATGGATACGTCGGCTTCGGGGAACGGCAACGTAAAGCTTTGATCCATTACGTTGGGAATCGTAGGATTCTTATCATAATAGGTCACGCTTGGGTCGGGAGTGGTCGAGCTGCTCGTATAAAAATCTTTTAATCCGGTATAGGTAGAGCGTTTTTGCGCTTTGATTTCAGCAATGGCCTGATCCGGCGCATAATAATGCCAACGGACATAATCGTACCAGCGGTCGCCTTCGCCCGCCAATTCCAAACGGCGTTCTTTCCAAACATCCTGCCAGCTCAGCGAAGTTCTGGGAGTGTCGTTCGGAAAAGACCGTAAACGTACTTGATTGAAAGCGTTTAAGACCGATGCATCGACTTGGTTCAGCAAGACTTTAGCTTCTGCATAAATTAAATAGACGTCGGCCAAACGCAGCAAGTGAGTAAACAAACCATTGGCCATATTGTCCATAGCGCCGATGCCGGCTTGTTGATGGTCGTAAGCGTCGCCCACTAAAAATTTCACACAATTGGCTCCCACGCCGTTCAGATTGCCATCTATTTGCAAAGCCAAGTAATTCCAGTCAAAGCCTCCCTTATCCGTCCAGAAATAATCGTAATGATCGCTGTACATCATCATGGTCGCTTTTCGACGCGCATCGCGGTTGTTGCGGGTTTTGCTCAAAGCGCTTTCGCTAAAGGCATTTTGAAGATCGATGGTAGGCCCCATCCAGGTTCCCCAATTATCGTTAAATTCAGAGAAACCGGTCATGGATAAGTCGCACTGCAAGCTGTTTTGTTGAGTCCATGGGTCGCGGCCGGCTTTCCAGGCCCAAGAGATCAAAGCTTCCTCATTGATATTGTTTTGAGGACGGAACAAATCGGAATAAACCGGCAACAGATGCCGACCGCTTTTGTCTATTACTTCTTTGGCGTAAGTAGCGGCATTGTTTAAATCGGTCTGATTCAATGTGCCAGTAACGCCGGCTTTAGCCAGATATACTTTAGCCAATAAACCGTAAGCAGAATAACGGTCGATGCGTCCCCCTTTATTTTGTTCAGGCAACCATTCCGCCGCTTTCTCCAAAGTCTTGATAATGTAATCGTATACATTTTCTTTGGTTGCTTTGTATTTGTCGTTATAAGTATTAGCCGCAATATCGTCTGAATTTTTGTGTATAATCGGCACTTCGCCGAACGTACGAACCAAGAAAAAGTAAGCCATGGCTTTCCAAACCAAAGCTTCGCCTTTGACGGTATTTTTGACCGATTCGCTCACATTCGAACCGGCTTTCATGTCGATATTTTCGATGATGCCGTTGGCATAGGCATTCACCGACCACAAAGAAGCGGAACATAAATTCAAGGCATCGTTGGTCGAATTGACGGTAAAAGTCAAATAATCGCAGCTATAATAGTAGTTGCCCGATAATACTTCTCCCGCTTGAATAAAAAAGCGTTGCACATCGTACCATGGCGAGTTATAGAGCGGATTCACTGCTTGATAACATTGATCGTCCGTCTCATAGAAATTATCTACCGTGTAGTTGTCTTCTGCAGGACGATCCAAAAAATCTTCACAGGAAGCCGCTCCCAACACTAAAACGCCCATTAAACCAATTGTTTGATAGATTTTAAATATATTTTTCATATCCGAATATTTTTATGAGTTAAAAGGAAAAATTTAATCCCATCGTATAAGCGGTTGGAGAAGGATAACGTCCGTAATCCAATCCATAAACATTAGGTGTCATCGGATTTACGCCGATTTCAGGGTCATATCCCGAATATTTTGTCAGGGTGCATAAATTTTGGATGTTCACATAGAGCCGTAGATTGTCTATTTTATATTTTCGCAAAAATTGACTGGGTACTGTATAACCAAAAGTAATGTTTTTTACTCGCAAATAAGAGCCGTCTTCGATATAGCGGTCGCTTACGCGGGCATTGCTGTTTGGGTCGCCGCTCACGGCGCGGGGCGCCGAAGGGGTGGAATGATTCACCAAACGCACATTGCTGATGTCTTCATACCAATTCCAAATGCCAGTAGTGGTTCCGTCGTAAGTAATGTTCGAATTGATCGGTTCCAAACGGGCGCGATTGGCGATATATTGCAACTGATTGTCGTAAGAGTTGGTCATGGCCGAAAGGTCAATCGCGGTATAGTTTAATACTTTATTGCCATACGTGCCATTGATGAATATCGACAAATCAAAATTTTTGTATCGAAATGTATTGGTCATCCCGTAACCGAATTTAGGCAGCGGAGAACCGATATTGGTGCGGTCGCTTTCATCAATAATTCCGTCGCCGTTGAGGTCTTTGAATTTAATGTCGCCTACCCATACCGTATTATACCGATTAAACGAAACGCCGTCAGCCGGATAACTTCCCTTGGGTTTGGGCGAATTTTGCAAATCGGCCAGATCTCTGTAATAGCCATCGGTTACATAACCATAAAAATTATAGAGCGATTCGCCTATTCGCGATAAAGTCACGGGCGAACCTTGATCGGCCCATTGCGGATAGCCTTCAAGGTGCGCCGTGGCCGTACCGTCTAAAGCCACCAATTTATTTTTGTTAAACGAAATTTCGAAATTGGTATCCCATTCAAATCCCTTGTTCCTGCTTACAATGTTGCGGGTATCCACCGATATTTCCAATCCCTTGTTGTTGATGGTTCCGTAATTGCCCATGGGGGCCTGTAGCGCTGATGAACTGTTACCCCGCGTACCCATATAAGATGGCAATTGCAAAGGCATCAACATATCGGCGGAAGTCTTGTTGTAAAGGTCTAAAGTCAAGTTGAAACGGTCTTTGATGAATCCCAAGTCCAGTCCCAGGTTCCATTGTTCCTGCGTTTCCCATTTGATATAGGGATTAGCGATATTAAGCTGGCGATACCCCATTCCCAATCCGGTAGGCATCGGGGAAATGGCAGAGCCCCATCGATAGCTATCGATGTTTTGGTTTCCGGTTTGTCCCCAACCTAAGCGCAATTTTCCGTTGCTGATCACATTTTTCCATGATTCAAAAAAGGCTTCGTTCGTAAATCGCCAGGAAGCGGCAAGCGAATGGAAACTGGCCCAACGGTTTTTGGGTCCAAAATTGGAAGAACCGTCGTAACGCCAGGTGTAAGTAAAGAAATAGCGGTCGTCGAAATTGTAGGTTTCGCGTGTGAAAAGCGAGGCCATCGCCGCACTGCCGAACTGCATAGTGACTCTTTGGTTGTCTACTGGAGCCAGTTGCGGATTATGTATTTCGTCGGACGGAAGGCCGGTAGCATACACTTTTTGATTTTCATAGGAAGATTCCCATGTTTCTTGTCCGACCATTGCGGAAAACGAATGCTTGTCGATTTTGTCGGTGTAGGTCACGTAGTTTTTCAGTTGCCAAAACAGACTGTTGTTTCGTTGGATGCCGTCCGCGTTGATTAAACGGGATGCATTTCCAAAGTTGTAGGTTGGATTAAACGTTTCTCCTCTGGATCCGCTGATGTCGTAGCCTAATTCCGCATGCCAGACTAAATTTTTAATGGGAGTAATGTCGGCAAAAATGCTGCCGTTTAATTTATCCCGATCCAGCAAATATTCGTCCATGTAAGCCAAAGCAACGGGATTCACACGCGTATATCCTTCCCGTACGGTAGTAGCATAATTGCCGTCGATATCATAAATAGGTATATCGGGGGGGGTCAGCAACGAATAGGTAATCACTCCTTCTGCTCCGCTTGTAGCGCCTAAACGTTCAGACGTTTTGGAATACATGGCATTGAGGCCTAATTTAAACCATGATTTCAGTTCGGCATCCAGATTGGTACGGAAAGAATAACGTTTGAAATTCGTTGCGATAATGGTTCCATCCTGATGGATCAACGATCCTGATACATAGTATTTTACTTTATCCGTACCGCCTTGAGCCGACAATTGATGCTGATTCATCCATGCCTGTTGGAAAACAGCGTCTTGCCAATTGGTTCCTCTACCCAGTAAAGAAGGATCCTTGAATTCGGGACGATCCGGCAAGCTATTGGTTTCTGCAGCCACCGAAGAGTAATAATCGGCATATTCCCGCAAATTCATCATTTTCAGACGGGCATTTTGCATTTGCAAGCCCACCTGTCCTTCGTACGTAAATTTGGCTTCTCCCGTTTGACCGCGTTTGGTGGTAATCAACACCACTCCGTTGGCTCCCTGAGAACCATAAATAGCGGTAGCTGAAGCGTCCTTCAAAATTTCCATAGACACAATATCGGCAGGGTTGATGGTCGACAAAGGCGAGACAGCTCCCTGTGGTCCGTTTCCCAAAGCATCGGATAAACCATAGTCTCCCGCTTTGGAAGTGGTGCCTTGCAGAATAACGCCGTCGATTACATACAAAGGCTCTGCTTTGGCATTCACAGTAGCCTGTCCGCGCACCCGAATGGATACAGACGAACCGGGAGCGCCGGAAGTCATGACCGAATTCACCCCGGCTACGCGGCCTTGAAGCGCCTGGTCGAGATTGGTAATAATCGAACCTTTGAGTTTGTCTTCTCCCATGGTGACCGAAGCTCCGGATAAGTCTCCTTTTTTCATAGACCCATATCCCACCACCACTAATTCGTCGAGCATTTGGGTGTCTTCGTCCAATGCCACGCGGACGTTTCCCGAACTATTTGTTACGGTCACTTCTTTGGTTTTGTAACCAATATAAGTAAAAACCAGCGCCGCTTTATCGGATGGAATGGTCAGCGAGAACTGGCCCTCGGCATCGGTGGCTGTTCCAGTGTTAGTACCTTTCACCACAACGCTGACCCCCGGCATCGAGAGTCCGTCTGCACTGGAAGAGACCACGCCATGGATAGTTGTTTGTGCCGAAACGTAGACACCAGCGCTAAGCGCCAGTAAAAACAACATTAGTCTTTTCATTTTTTTAGATTAATTAAATAGATTAAGTTAATTGAATAAATTTAAAATAAATCCGCTTTATGATTGATCTATCTTACAAAGTTAAGTCTAACTTAACAATTTTCAACAGATTTTCGATATCATTGCTTGTATTAATGTTACAATAGTTATATTTTTGATACTAATTGTATAGGTTTTGAAACATTTACAATTTTTCTTTCCATAAGTTAATCGCAGGCGGTCTTTGCATGACGATACGGTAACCGCTACCTGACAATGCGGTATATGGTACTTAACAACCTACTGCTAAAAGGATATTTCGCAGGATAGAGTGTAAAAAATGTGAAATGCGTATCGAAATTTTTTAACTTACGGAATTTCCGGAATCCTATTTTTGAATAGCCTCCATCACAGAATGCGCCAATTCATCGGCTTTTTCCGGCGTTGGAGCTTCGGCATAAATTCGAATAATCGGTTCCGTATTGGATTTTCGGAAATGGACCCATCGATCCGGAAAGTCGATTTTTACTCCATCGGTATCATTGATCGGGTAAGCGGCGTATTGTTTTTTGATCGATTCCAGCAGGGCGTCGACGTCGGTGTCGGGCGCCAAATCGAGGCGTTTTTTAGCCATATAGTAATTGGGATAAGTTGCGCGAAGTTCGCTTACCGTCTTTCCCGATTTGGCTAATTGGGTAAGAAATAAAGCGACGCCCACCAAAGCATCGCGGCCATAATGCGAGGCAGGGTAAATGATTCCTCCATTTCCTTCGCCTCCGACGACGGCTTGCGTTTCTTTCATTTTTTCGACTACGTTTACTTCTCCTACCGGAGCGGCGGCGTAGCTGCAACCGTATTTTTCGGTCACATCGCGCAAGGCGCGCGTAGAACTCATATTGGAAACGGTATTTCCGGGAGTTTGCGACAATACATAATCGGCTACTGAGACTAAGGTATATTCTTCGCCAAACATTTCGCCCGTTTCGGTAATGATTGCCAAACGGTCGACATCGGGATCGACAGCAAAACCCACATCGGCCTTCTGCGTTTTTACCGCCGAAGCGATTTCTGTCAGGTGTTGAGGAAGCGGTTCTGGATTATGGGCAAAGAGTCCATCCGGTTTTGTATTCAATTCGATGATGCGTTTAACGCCCAAAGCGCTCAACAGTTGGGGAATTACGATTCCGCCCACCGAATTGACGGCATCGACGGCTACGGTAAAATTCGCCTTTCGAATGGCATCGACATCTACCAAGCTCAAATTCAAGACTTGCTCGATGTGTTTTTGCGCATAGAACGGATCGGACCGCACGCAACCGATATTCTCTATTCCGGCAAACGAAAAAGATTCTTGAGCCGCAATTTGCAGAATTTCGTTTCCTTCAGCCGCGTTCAAAAACTCTCCTTTTTCATTCAAAAGCTTCAAAGCGTTCCATTGTGCCGGATTATGCGATGCGGTGAGAATAATACCTCCGGCGGCTTTTTCCATCGTAACGGCTAATTCGGTGGTTGGAGTTGCGGCCAGACCAATGTCCACTACATCCAATCCCATGCCGGTAAGCGTTCCGGTCACTACATCCAATACCATTTTGCCGGAAATACGCGCATCGCGTCCTACCACAATCGTTTTGGAAGGGTTGTTTTTCGATAAAATCAATGTTGCATAAGCTGCTGTGAATTTCACAATATCAAGCGGCGAAAGGCCTTCGCCGGCTTTTCCTCCGATTGTCCCGCGGATACCGGAAATAGATTTAATTAAAGGCATTTTTTAAGATTCTTTATATTTAACAAAAGTTTATTTTGATTACCAAAATTCCGTATAAGTAAGGTTTTTATAAAAAACGGCGTTAAAGTTTGGATAGGAATTGTCGTAGGAAGTCCCCAAAGCCGATGGAATAATCAGATCGACAATAGCTCCTTCTCCCATATATGCCAGAGGGATAGCCCAGCCTTCGCAGGAAAAATCGTACGAATTTTTACCATAACTTCCCGATTGTCCATAAATAAATTCCTGTGGAAAATAATAAAAAGGCAGTACAGTGCTGTCGGTTTTCCCGCTCACGTAAGTTTTGATGTAATACAGGTAATCGAAACGCACCTGTATCCTATCGACCAATGGTTTTACGCGCCGGCCATTGCCGGAATCTACCACATGGATATAAAGCCCTTCATTTGTTTTAAAATACTCGTTCGCTTTGAACGCACCTTTCGGGTAAGTGGCGGTGATTTCAATCCCTTGCCGGTCGATGTAGCGTTCAATAGCCTTTCTTTCTTCTCTCAGGTATTCCTGCACGGTTTTCTGTTTATCGCAGGCTATGTTTGCAACGGCAAGCGTTGTAAAAGACAAAACAAAGACGATTGTTTTTCTCATAGAACATAAAATTAATTTGTGGGGCAAAGATAAATAAAAGAAGAGAAGTAAACAAATAAGAGTAATTTCGGAAATAGCTGTTTTTACGAAAAAAATGAATGAAGAAACTCAATATTTCTCTTCATTCATTCTTTTCATTCGTTATTATTCCTTTTTTACTTCTTTGATTTTCCAGTTACCGCATTATAAGCGTAAGCGGCGAGAATAGCGCCCAGAATGGGAGCTACAATAAACAACCAAAGTTGCGGTAATGCCAGCTTATTGTCCGAGAAAAGGGCTTGGCTGATGGAACGGGCTGGATTTACAGACGTATTGGTCAACGGAATGCTGATCAAATGGATCAAAGTCAACGTTAAACCGATCGCTAAACCTGCAAAACCTCCGTTGGAAAAACGAGAATCGGTGGAACCTAAAATCACAAGCAAGAAAATAAAGGTGAGAACCAATTCGATGGCAAATGCTCCTGCCGCACTCAAGTTAAGGTATCCCGGAGCGCCTCCAAAGAAATCGCTTCCGTAGCCGTTGGCTGCAAATGTACCTCTTACGCCGCCTGTTTGAGCTACAATGAAAGCCATCAAGGCAGCCGCCAGAATGCCGCCAATCACTTGTGCAACAACATATACTCCCAAATCTTTTGCGCTGATTCGGCCTGCGCAAAAAACGCCAACTGAAACGGCAGGATTGAGATGTGCGCCCGAAACGCTTCCCAGACCATACGCTATGGCTATGATGGTCAAACCAAAAGCCAAGGCTACTCCTGCAAAACCTACTGCAGGCCCTGCGAAAACAGCTGTTCCGCAACCTCCTAATACTAAAACAAATGTGCCGATAAGTTCGGCTGTAAATTTTTGACTTGTCTTCATTGAAAAAAATATTTAAATAGATGGATAATAAAACTGCTGCAAATATAGGGCATATCTGCTAATAAATAAATATTTTGAAAAAGTTTGTAGTAAGAAAATTGAAAAACTGCTCAAAGATAGTTATTTTTTTTTGTGCTCAAGAATGATTTTTTGAGAAAAATTGTACCTTTGCCGCAATGAAACAAAAATCTTTTAACATACAACTGCCTGCCGAATGGACTCCGCAAAGCGCTGTTTTGCTGACGTGGCCGCATCGCCGCACCGATTGGAAACCCATCTTGAATGAGGTCATTCCTTGTTTCGCTGCCATTGCCAAAGAAATCGTCCGTCGGGAAAAATTGATCATTGTTTGCGCGGCTGCGGAAGATGTGAAACGCGCCTTGGGAGACGTGGACTTTTCGCGCATTCTTTTCAGAGAAATACCTTCCAACGATTCATGGATGCGCGATCATGGCCCCATTTCGGTTTTTGTCAATGAAGTACCTTGCCTGCTGGATTTTACGTTCAACGGCTGGGGATTGAAATTTCCGGCAAATGAAGACAATCAAATTACCCGCCGACTGTACGAAAGCGGAGTTTTTTCTCCCAATGTCCTTTATCAAAATATGTTGTACATGGTTTTGGAAGGAGGAAGCATCGAAAGCGATGGCGAAGGAACATTGATGACGACTTCGAAATGTCTTTTATCGCCCAACCGGAACGTTTACAAAAGCGGGGCGGAAATAGAAGACCATTTGAAACTGATTTTTGGCGCCCAACGAGTTTTATGGATTCGCCACGGTTATTTGGCGGGCGACGACACCGATAGCCACATCGACACCTTGGCGCGGTTTTGCGACAAAGAAACGATTGCTTATGTTCAATGCACCGATCCGGAAGACGAACATTTTCCGGAATTGTCTTCCATGGAAGCGGAATTGCGGTTGCTGAAAACAAAAGAGGGCAAACCCTACCGCTTGATCGCTCTTCCCATGGCAGAGGCCGTATATCACGAAGGAAAACGGTTGCCTGCCACTTATGCCAATTTTCTGATCATCAATCAAGCCGTCTTAATGCCAGTCTACCACTCTCCTTTGGATGCTGCGGCAGAAAAAGCCCTTCAAACAGCCTTTCCCAACAGAGAGATTGTGCCGATTTCTTGCTTGCCCTTGATTAAACAGCATGGGAGCTTGCATTGCGTAACAATGCAGCTGCCGGAAGGTTTCCTGTAAGGGGGGAATGATGAACGAGAAAAGAGGAAAATATGCTAACTCAAATCGTAGGTTTTTCTTTTCAAAAATTCGCCTAAATCCTTTGTATTCGCATATTTGGATTGTTCTTCCACTGTGATGGGCTGCCCAAAACGGACATAAATGACTTTTCCTTTTTTATTGGCTACTTCGTGCATAAGGCGCACCATGCGCAGCCGCCAGTCGATCATTCCTAACAGACGATAAATCCATGAGTTGCTGCCTGAAATAAACATCGGGACAACAGTCGTTTTCGCTTTTTGTATCAGTTTCAACACCGGAGTTTGCCATTCCCGGTCCTCCGTTTTCGTCCAAGAGGAATCCGACACTCCGCCTGCGGGGAAAAGCCCCAGCGGATGTCCTTCCCGGAGATGTTCCAAACATTGCCTTATGCCGCTCACGCTGGATTTGACCGCAGACATTTTATTGTCTTTGGAATAGGGATTGACTCCAATGAAAAATTCTTCCATCGTATCAATTCGGCTCAGCATCCAGTTGACCATCATTTTAAAATCGCTTCGTTTCCTTGCGACCACGCTGATGGCGATAATTCCGTCGATATGTCCATAAGGATGATTGGATACGGTGATAAACGAAGCGCCTTGAAGCGAGTCGAGAACGGCGTCGTTCTCGACCTTACGGATAATTCCCATATTATCGAGCATGTCGTCGACATATTCCAATCCCGACTTATGCTTGGATGCATCGTAAACGGCATTGACTTTATCTATGCCCGCGATACGGAATAGCATTTTTATCAGTATGTTTCCAAAACGACCTCTGAATATGGGATGCAAGTTTCGAATATCTTCTGGACTAATCAATTTTTCTTTCATAGAATATTTCGTTTCGTCTTATTGTATGTAATTCAAATATTGACTGAAGAATGTTTTGAAAAATTTTAGTTTCATGAGCATGCATTCAAACAAAAAGATTCCCAGTAAGGCGCAAAAAATTCCCAGCAGGACGTCGATGATGTAGTGATGCGCCATGTAGACCGCCGTAAACCAAATGCCGCACATGAAAAAGGCAATGATGGCGAGAATGATCGGATGACATTTATCTTTGACTGCATAGAACAAGACCACGACTAAATAGGCCGAATGCAAAGAAGGAACAGCCGCAAATACATTGGCGTTGCGCCCGTAAATTGAATGGAATAACGGAATTCCGATCAAATCGTCGAAACGCGACAATCCGCCAGTATTGCCCGGAATATCAAAAACCCGTTCGAAGCCGTAAAGCATCACATACCAGGGAGGAGCCGCAGGATGAAGATAATAAAAAACAAAACCGATTAAATTGACCAGAAGAAAAACCAGAGAAAACCGCAAAAAGATTTCTTTCTGATTTTTGAAATATAAATAGATTCCAAACAAGACGGGAATAGGTACCCATCCCAGATAAAACAGGCCGGAAAGAAAATCGGCTATCGGATGATGATGAAGCGAAAAATATTCGCTGGGAATGAGTTTGATCCCGTGATCGGTTATGCCGAAAAGTTTCTTTTCCAAGTTAAATAAATCTTCCACATCGACCGGATTCACCTGGTAGTTGGGAAAAACGCGCATCCAATCGTATGAAATGCCGAAAATAAAAAACGGAATAAGTCCGACAACCAGTTTGCGAGACTTTTCATTGGCCCCAAAAAGCAAGAGAAACGCTCCCGCCAGCGCCAGATGTTCCCAGCGAAGGCCTATAAACCAGGCAGTTGATAAAATATAGATAGCGATTATGGATACAGCCGAAATAACCTCTTGAGTAGAAGGAAATGCAGATTTACTATTCATTTCTTCTCCTTGTCTCTTTTTATCAATACTTTACGGCAGTAATTCAATCGTCCGACAGCTGTGATATTGGAAAACACCGCTACAATAGCCAAGGGGATGACAAAAATCAGTACCGGCTCAAACAACGGAAATGAGCAGTGCGATGCATAAATTTTGTAGTCGCCTGCGAAATAATAGAAAAGACCGCACAGAATAGCGCCTGCGCTGATCAAGACCACCCGTTCGGGGCGCTGCATAAAGCCCACTTTACATTCGATTCCCAAGCCTTCGGCTCTGGCGCGTATATAACTGACCATCATGGATCCGATCAATGCGATAAAAGCAAACAGGGAACTGAAAAAGTATCCTTGCAAAATAAGATAATAACAACAACCGAAAAGAACAATCAATTCGCTGTATCGGTCCAGTACGGAATCGAACAATGCGCCATACGTAGACGTCATTTTACCGTGGCGCGCTACTTGTCCGTCCAGCATATCAAACAATCCGCCTGCCAGCATAACGAATCCTGCCCAACCTACATACGAATAATTTCCACGCTCGCCATGGATGGCTCCATAAATAAGAATGGCACAGGCAGCCACATTAATTACAAGGCCAGTAGCTGTGATAAAATTGGGCGTAACCCCCATCTTGATTAATCCGTGCACAATGGGATCAATGATCTTGTAAATGATCTGTTGCGCAACATCTCTTGCTCGTTTCTTTTCCTCCATTTTAGTATGTTTTAAAATTCACTGTGTGATTTTATGTTATATATTCAAAATTAATCAATAATTTCACCCTCTTGATCTTTTTTCTTAAAATATTTTCTAAAGTCTTGGTTTTTGTATACAAAAATCCGCTGCATATTGTAATTCCAAACATATCCCACTAAAAGAGAGATGATGATCTTGGATACAATGAAAATATTGTCAAAGAAATGTCCGAGCCATACATTCAGTTGGGTTCTTCTCAATAATTCCGTCATCAGATAAATTCCGGAAGTATTGAGGTAAATGCTGCAAATCCAAACGGAAAAATATTTGATCGCTACGTACCTCTTTTTTATGCGGAGGGCTTTGAATGTCCATCGGTAATTGACAATGCAATTGACGATTCCGCCGCATACCGAACCGATGAAAGTAGCGTATACATAGAAAACGTTGAAGACATTTGCTAATATAATTGAAACAGAAAAGTCGGTAAAACTGGCTAATTGCGAAGATAATTGCGCTCGGATGAATGTGAAAATTCCTCTCTTAGCCGAAATTTGCCTCCACCGTTTTCTTATCCAATTAGACATCGCAAACAGAGTATTATGAGTAGAGCATATATTCCGGCTAAGACGTCGTCTAACATAATGCCCCAACCCTTTTTGAATAACTCCATCCTTTTAATTCCCAATGGTTTAAAAATGTCGAATAAACGGAAGGCGGCCAAAGCAAGCAAAGCAAAATAAATGTTTCCATCGCTTACGGCCAACAAGGGAATCCATACGCCTACCATTTCGTCGATCACTACGCGAGGAGGATCTTGCCCCCACTCCTTCTCCACCTGATTGGCCGACCAGGCTCCTAAAAAAAGAAACAAGAGGATTCCTGCAAAAGTTATTCCTAATAATGCATGGGATGAAAGAAAAAAAGACAAGATCAACCACCCTCCTACCGCCAATACAGCGCCTGCCGTACCCGGAGCTTTTGGAAAATACCCAGAGCCAAATCCGGTTGCGATAACTTTATGAAAAAAATAGTTAGGATATGCCATTCCCCCTCATTGTTAATTTTTTGCAAAGATAATAAAAAAATAAAATGTTGTAAAACTCATTTATTTTTTTCGGCGTCCATCGTTTTATTTTCTCTCGTTTTTATAAAGAAAAAGGAAAAGCGGTAAGGCGATGTGTTGGATGGGCGGGAACAATTACATTCAAACCGTTATGGATCGTTTCGATGCGAATAGTCTCTCCCATCTGTATAGGTTCTCCGTCGATGTGCATGGTTCCGGGTTTTTTTCTCTTTAATACAAGTTTTTTCGACTTATAATATTGTATTTTATTATTTTTTGGCATTTGTTTTGTAAACATCTGAATAACCAATGGAAGATAATCCCAAAAATTGAGGGGCGAAAGGATCGCCACATCCATCACGCCATCGTTGATGTGAGCTTGGGGAGCAATGAAAGCGTTGTTGCCGTATTGCGAAGCATTTGCGCAAGTCACCAGAAAAGCTTTTCGTTTCAGTACCTCGTTTTCCAAATCGATTTCATACGTATCCGGTTGGAAATCGCGCAATTCAGTAATTATGCTTTTCATATACGCCCAAGGGCCTCGCTTTTTTTCCTTTGCAAAGCGTTTACTCACCCTCGCATCGAAGCCGACCCCGCAAGTACAAAAAAATACCTCGTTGTTTGCCTTGCAATAATCGATCCTTGTCACATGATGCTCCTTGATCACTTCCAATGCTTTGCGCGAATCGAGGGGGATGGAAAGGTCTCTCGCCAAACCGTTCCCCGAACCTGTAGGCACAATTCCCAATACGGAAGAAGAATGGATCAAAGCCTTAGCCACTTCATTGACTGTTCCATCGCCGCCCACTGCAATTACATAATCCGCCTTGTCTTTCACCGCTTGCGTGGCAATTTTGGAAGCGTGTCCGTGATATTCTGTAAAAAAGAATTGTCTATCAAATTCTTCTTTTGGAAAATATTGGTCTAAAAGAGTCAATATTCCTTTTTTGGACGAGGTGCCCGATATTGGATTAATAATTGCAGTAATTTTTTTCATCGGTTATTTAAGCAAGCTGCAAAAGTAGTAATTATTCACATAGCGTTTGCACGCTCGTAATTACTTTAACACGGCAAAAGTTTTTTTTAGAAAAAAGAATATCTGTATTTTGGGCCGAAAGAATCATTCTATCGTTTGGCAGGCGCCTCTTTTGTTCTTAATTTACAATCATTTTCTGCGTATGAATTGGTTTTTTTTATCCATAATGCATGCAATTGCATCTGTATCTGTAAACCTGTTTTAAATTTGAAACAATTTGTTTATTTTATATTAATCATAAACATTTTTATGAATTGTAGATCATTATTCAAAAAAGTACAATCTTCTGACAAAAATATACATTTTTCACATGCAAATATCCTCTACTTTTGCTTCATACAAATAATCGATGTTTAATTTTTTAATTTATTATTGTTTATGAAACGAATCTTTATCTCTTTAAGTCTTTGTGCGTGCGCTTTGGCTTTGAACGCACAAGATGTTATGGTATGTAATTTCGACGATGTTTTTCCGGATGTATCCGCATGGGGTACAATGACCTTTACTACAGCGCCCGCCCCTGCAGGCGTTCTTGCATCCAAAACAATGGGAGTTCTTACGGTGGTTGCCGGTAATCAGGCAGGAAGTTTAGTTATCCAAATGGATAATACTTTTAATCCGCAAGATTATGTGGGAAT
>JGI24699J35502_11134148_pt1 | contig 37810 bp, 34 predicted proteins | sample TergutMp193P4_FD_35502 | JGI IMG/M metagenome (IMG submission 35502)
TCAACATTCATGTATCCGCTATATTCGGCATTGTAATTTTCGGGATTATCCGCTTTATTATGAAAATAATCCAAAAGCACTTTGAACATCGAGCCGATCGAATCCAAGCGTAACAGATAATTTCCCGAAACCGAATAATTATCAATTTTCATCTGAAAATTATAATTACTTGCAATATCTATTTGATTTTCGGCTGTGATATTCGTTAAGTTCCCATAACTTTTAGCTTTATCTGACGCTTTGAAATAATTGACTTCCAAGCCTATACTTTGTTTATCGGTTAAATCGTAAATTCCTCCTATGCGTGCCGAACCTGTATTAATCGTCTGCAGCAAATCAAAAACGCTGTTTATATTTTGAGCTATAGACGGAGTATTTACATCAGTTGTATCATGTTCAATGGTGCGAATATTATTATAGTTCAATTGCGCGTACAAATTGAGTTTGTTAATCCGGTAATTCAGATTGAAAAAGGGAGAAAGCACAGATACATTTTTACCGTCCGGTGCAAAATTACCGGAAGCGCCTATACTACCATCATATCCATCGTTTCGCCGATTTTTCAATGTGATTTTTATAATTCCGCCCGTAACGCTTGCATCATATTCAGAACCCGCATTGGGCAAAACTTCTACTTTAACAATATCTTCTGCTTTCAGATTTTGCAAGTAGCGAACCAAATCTGTTCCTGAATAATGCAGCGGTCGTTCGTTGACATAGACTTGCGTTCCGCTTTTCCCGTTAACCGAAACAGTTCCGTCCCGTTCCAGAATAAATACACCAGGCGCTGTATTCAAAATATTCAGACCATCTTTCCCGAAAACAGTCGGGTCGTTTGCCAGATTCATCACAAATCGGTCGGGCATCCGGGTAATTCGTCTTCCTGTGACAACCGCTTCTTTCAGTTCGACAGCCATATCTCCCAATTGGATTTCTCCCAAATCGACATTCGATTGAAGCGTGACCAATTTTTCGTAAGGCTTGTAGCCGAGCATCGAAATTTTTAAGGTGTCAGTTCCACGAACAGCCTTCAATTCAAAGATTCCGTTTTCATCGGAAGAGGTACCGAAGAGTGTATCGGTCGCTTGGAGTACGACATTCGCAAATTCAAGCGGCACGTTCTTATTGTCTGTCACCTTTCCGGTTACTTTTATTTGGGAAAAAGTGCTTATTGCCAGTGTGGTAACAAAGAAAAGGGTGAAAATAATTCTTGTTTTCATAATAATATATTATTATTTTTTATTCTATATTAAATGGATATTTTTAAATATCTCTGGCTCTTTTAGAACCGATTTGAAGTCAGGCATCTTCAGTTCTTTATTCATCTTCTTTTTTACCTACAGCTCTTGCATATTAATGTATGACAGTTACATGTTCTATTGACCAGTCATTTAGATTATTATCTGAAACAACATTTTTTATGACAACCAATTCATCTCCCGTCCCGTTTGCAAAAACATACTGTGCTTGGGCTGGATACCCATTGTAATAATCATCATAATAATACGTTTTCACACGTGTATAATCGTTATCTTCATATTGCAGGATTTCTCGTTGTGTATCAAAATAATAATCAGAAGCACTAGATAAAATCAATACCGAATGAGAAGCAGAACTATGATCTATCCAGTAGGTTTGATAAGGAACTGGAGAAAAATTGTCAATAGGAGGTAAATCATAGGCATAGTCCGTCGTTGAAAAAAGCTGGGATGTTCTATAAATATTTTTTCCCGAGAAAAGATAGGTTCCGGTTTCGGAAAACCAAAAATTACCGATATAAGTAAAAATATAATATTCTTCTTCTTTGGAGTTACTATTATAAATATGCACTCCGCTTGAAAGATTTATTTCAGAGGCAACGATATAATTTTGACCGGGTACTTTGCGTAATATAGAACCTCCGTATAAGGAGGCGCCTGAATTGCTTGTTTCATTTGTATCCAAATTGATCCAATACAAATTACTCCATTGGAGGTCGGCCGGTCCCGTATAGCAACACCAATTGTCGGTTCCCCATTCAATATCAAAGATATTGTAATTCACTTCAATGGTTTTTGTTACGGAAAAATTGTCTATATTCACAGAACTGATTAGTCCGCTATGACCGATTATTGCTTTATGTCCATCTTCTGATATGCTGAAACAAGTGGGCGCTTTACTTAAAGCCAATTCCCTGTCAATAGTTCTTGTTTTCATATTATAAGCCAACAAACGATTGGGTTGGCTTGTGGCAAGATATAAAATATTGTTGCTTTTATCAGCCCATGCATCGGTAATGGTTCCGTTGATTTCCCTGATATTTTCCGGATTTGCAGTATAGTTAGTTGCAGTAACTGTAATTGCATACGAAGTATTGTTTTTGTCGTTGGTTTTAAGATAAATGATTATGGGTTGCTGCCCGTTCGGTACTAAACTCCTGTTGCAAGTAAATGTTAATGTATTATAAAAATATGGAGGCAAAATACCGATGGTATCAGAGACAGTCAACCATTCAGGACAGGATTCTATTTTCCATGTAAGCATACCATTTCCTTGGTTGGAAAACTGCAAGGATTGAGTGGTTTCCGTTCGTCCGAAATCCAATTGATTGGTATTACAATATAAAAAAGGATTACCCACATTGAAAGAAACATTGACTTCGGTTTCACTGTGGTTTTTATCGTTACTTGCGATTATAATTTTTCCATGCAAATCGCTTGTAGGAATGAAAGTATTGTTGTACGACAATACAATGTTTATTTCACTGCGCTGAGGAAGTAAATATAGGGTATGATCTGGTATTGCCGTTCCCGTTCCCGTCGAAAAATTAATCGTAAGCCATTCCGGCTTTTCTGAAACCCCCCATACCAAAATTCCTTCTCCCGTATTTCTGATAGTAAAAACAGCCTGACTGTTATAACTATAATAGTCATATTGTAAATCTACATTAGTTGCGGTTTCGATTACCGGATTCCCCTCGGTAATATAAGATATGGGAACAAAACTTTTCCCTTTGCCTTCGATTTCCAATATCATTGAAGTGTTGTAAATGCCTATTTCGGAATAATCCTTACAAGTAGAAGCGCTACAGTTGATAAGAGCATAGTCGTTTGTGAATTGTCCGGATGGAGTATTAACCTGCAGCCAATCAGGGCTTTTTATAACATTGAATTTGGCATTGCCTGCCATAGGGATATGGACAGAATAATCCGCAGCATCCCATTCAGGCGATATATAGATGGTCATATCGGCGTTAGTCGATAAATCGGGTTCATTCTTTAAAAAATCGTTGCTGCAAGAAAATGCAATAAAACATAGAAAAGCAGTTGAAATATATTGAATAAGATTTTTCATTGTGAATTAAGAATTATTGGTGATTAAAAATGAAAACGGACTCCGACGGAATAGTCTATACGAGACATATTGATGCGATCATCTCCCTTTAAATATTGCCAGTTGCTTTTTTCCTTTGTGGAAGTTTTCAACGACCCGAATGAAGTCAAGAGAACTCCTGCATTTGCGCCAACAGATAACCAAGGCAAGGGATAATATTCAAAGGCGACTTGAACGCTTCCGCCTAAAGAATTTCCTTCCTCCAATATATTATTTAAAAAAGTAATGCCTTGATTTGTGTTTATATATTGATAAGAATCAAAACGACCTTCGTCTCTGTACCGAACATAGCCGAGAGATAATTCTTCATTAATTCTGAATTTATGATTATTATCCAACCAATGCTGAAAAACAACAGACGGTCCAATGTAATTTACATAATATTTATCTTTTTCAGTTATAGGGTAATAGATTGGAATTGAATAACTAATAAGCTCATCAGGGGTGAAATAACCAACGCCATTAAGAGAGTAATCTAATCGTGTCGAAGTTGTAAACAGGGAATACTTTAATCCTACGCCAAAAAAGTGAGTAATCAAAAAATGTACATCGGCGCCGATGTATAATCCGTTTCGTAAATGTTTGCTATAGTCATCTATCTTAGATTGAGGTATTCCGGCGATTTGCATATTTTGTTCCATATTGGAAAAAGAAGATAGCAGATAAGCTCCGCCACCCTGAACTCCGATTCTCCATCGGTCAAAAGGTTCTTTTGGCCGTATTCTTCTCTCACCCATCGGAAAAGATTCTTGAAATTGCGAATTGCGGTAATATTCCTGCACTTGTTCAATAGGAATAAATCTACCTATTATATTTTGACTATCACTTTTTTGCTCGTATAGAATGTGAGTCGGCGATATCGATATAATTTTACAAAAAATAGTATCTTCTTGCGTAGTAATGATTTTATCTTGTCCTTTTGCATACGTAAATGCTAAAAGCAAAATAAATCCGATAATTACTCTTTGTTTGCTCATTTTAAAATAATAATGTATAAAATGTATAAGGTAATTTTTTTGTTTCGGCTTAATTCTTGCCGGTTTTTTATTTCGTGGCAAATATACATAAATTTATATGATTTACATGTGTGATTAATGAAAAATGTTTACATTTGCTCCCGTAATAAACTATCTGTTCATGCGAATTGAAAAAAATTACTCGTTGTTGAAACACAATACCTTTGGATTGGACGTAAAAACAAAATATTTTGTGGAATATGAAACCGAAGCGGATTTGCAAAAACTGCTATGTGATGAATTTTTCTTTTCCCAAAGTTTTTGGCATATTGGAGAAGGAAGTAATTTGCTGTTTCTCGGCGATTTTGACGGAATAATCGTGCACTCTGCCATCCGAGGAATCGAGAAAATAAAAGAAGATGAACATTCAGTTTGGTTAAAAGTCGGCGCCGGAAACGATTGGGATTCGTTGGTCGCTTATTGTGTAGAAAACGGTTTGGGAGGGCTTGAAAACCTTTCGCTGATACCTGGAGAAGCAGGTGCTTCGGCGGTGCAAAATATCGGCGCTTACGGTGCGGAAGTTTCCGAATGCATCGAAGAAGTACACGCTTATTCGCTTGAAACAGGCGAAAAACTGATTTTCTCTAATGCGGAATGTGAATATTCCTATCGGAACAGTTTTTTCAAGAAACCGGAAAATAAAGGGAAATATTACGTTATACATGTTGTTTTTAAGTTATCGAAAAAACCGGAATTTCGTTTAGATTACGGAAACATTCGGGAATACTTAGCCGAAAAACCGGTTTCGCTGCAAACCGTGCGCGAAGCGGTAATTGCTATTCGAAAATCCAAATTGCCCGACCCAAAAGATACAGGTAATGCGGGCAGCTTTTTTGTAAATCCATATATTTCTCTGGAGCATTTCCAACAATTAAAAAAACAATATCCGAATATTCCACATTATCCGGTCAATGAAACGATGGTAAAAATTCCGGCAGCATGGTTAATCGAACAATGCGGATTGAAGGGGAGAACCGTAGGCGGCGCTGCTGTCCACGAAAAACATGCTTTGGTTATTATTAATAAAAATCGGGCAACCGGACAAGATATCGCTTTGTTAGCCGAAGAAATTTGCAAAGGGGTTAAAGAAAAATTCGATATTGAACTTCAAGCTGAAGTGAATTATATATGAAATTACATTTTTTAGGTACCGGCACATCTACGGGGAATCCGGAAATAGGATGCCACTGTGAGGTTTGTACCTCTTCCGACAAACGGGATTGGCGATTTAGATCTTCGGTTTTGATAGAAGTCGAAGGGAAAAGAATATTAATCGATTGTGGTCCCGACTTCCGGATGCAAATGTTGAAATTGTTGAAAACTGATTATTTCACAGATTTGGAAGGCGTTCTATTGACTCACGAGCATTACGACCATGTAGGCGGATTGGACGATTTACGTGCTTTTTGCCGGAAAGGCGCTCTACCGGTTTACACCGAAGGTTATGTAGCAGAAGCTATTCGTAACCGCTTATCATACGTTTTTGCGAAGAATAAATATCCGGGTATTCCTAACTTGACTTTAGTTCCTATTAAAAATCAACCTTTTTTTGTTTCAGGAATTGAAATTATTCCAATTAGGTTAATGCACGGAAATTTACCGATATTTGGTTTCAGAATAAATAATTATGCTTATTTGACCGATTTGAAAACGATTCCGGAAGAAGAATTTGAAAAGTTAAAAGATTTGGACGTTTTGGTTATCAATGCATTGCGCCAAAAAGAACATATTGCTCATCAAAACCTGCAGCAAGCTTTGCTAAACATTGAAAAAATCAATCCCAAGCGGGCTTATCTCACTCATGTATGTCATCATTTTGGTCTTCATTCGTATATGGAGCGGAAACTCCCTGAGAATGTTTTTATTGCATACGATGGTTTGGTTATTTAAAAAAAGTTCTTTATTTTTGCAAAGTAAATTAATAATTATTTATAAAAAATCAATTAAAATATATCATATATGAAATTTGTTGTATCAAGTGCTTCTTTATCGAGCCATTTACAAGTAGTAAGCCGTGTTATTGCTTCAAAAAACACTATTCCTATTTTGGACTGTTTTTTGTTTGAACTACAAGCTAATTCGTTGAAAATAACCGCTGCCGACAGTGAAACACGGATGATTACTTCCGTAGAAGTTCATGACGTAGAAGGTGATGGTATTTTTGCTATTCCTTCCAAAAATCTATTAGAATCCCTGAAAGAGTTGCCAGATCAACCCATTACATTTGATATCGACGACGCTACCTTGGGAATGTTTATTTATTATGAAAACGGTAAATATAATTTTATTGGTCAAAACGGCGATGAATACCCACAGTCCAAACCGCTGAAAGACGATGCAACTAAAATAGAAATTTCAGCTGATAATCTATTATCCGGCATCAGTAGAACATTGTTTGCTACGGCTGAAGATGAACTTCGTCCGATTATGAACGGTATTTTATTTGATATTTCTGAAACTGATATAACATTTGTAGCTTCTGACGGTCATAAATTGGTGCGTTTCAAAAATTTTTCTGAAAAAGGAAACGAAAAATCTGCGCTTATTCTTCCTAAAAAACCGGCAAACCTGTTGAAAACGGTTCTTCCGAGAGAAACTGGAAAAGTAGCGATTAGTTTCGATGAGAATAACGCCCAAATTACGATGGAGCATCTGGTAATTATTTCCCGCTTAATTGAAGGTCGTTATCCAAATTACAATGGAGTTATTCCCAAAGATAATCCATTTAAAATTACAGTCGATAGATTAGTGCTTGTAAATGCGCTGAAACGGGTAGTGGTTTTTTCTAATCCGAGCAGCAGCTTAATAAAATTACAACTCTTGCCGAACAGTATTTTCATTACGGCACAAGATATTGATTATTCTACTTCAGCTGAAGAAACGGTTGCTTGCGTTTATGAGGGAGACGAAATCAGCATCGGATTTAAAGGAACTTATCTGATAGAAATATTAAGCAACATTCCTTCGTCGGAAGTTGTTCTTCAATTAGCTGATCCTTCCCGCGCAGGTTTGATGTTACCAGCTGAAAACGAAGCAGATGAAGATTTGCTGATGCTGTTGATGCCCATGATGCTGAACGATTGAATTTTGAAAAATGAGATTACAATTAAAAAATCCTCTCGTTTTTTTTGATTTAGAGACGACGGGAACCAATATCGTTTCCGACCGTATTGTTGAAATTTCGTATTTAAAAGTAGCGACTAACGGAGAGGAAGAAAGCAAGACCCGATTAATTAATCCGGAGATGCCAATTCCTCCGCAAGCTACTGCTATTCATGGTATAAAAGACGAGGATGTGAAAGATTCGCCTACCTTTAAAATGGTCGCTAAATCATTAGCTGCTCAGATTGAAGGATGCGATTTGGCTGGATATAATTCAAACCGGTTCGATATTCCCTTATTAGCGGAAGAATTTTTGCGAGCGGGAGTAGATATTGATTTGATGAAGAGGAAATTTGTTGATATACAGACTATTTTTCATAAGAAAGAACCACGCAACTTGTCGGCGGCTTATAAATTTTATTGCGAGAAAGATTTGGAAAATGCCCATACGGCTGAAGCCGATACAAAAGCAACTTACGAGATTTTGCAGGCGCAGTTGGATCATTATCCTGATTTAAAAAACGATATTGCTTTCCTTTCCGAATATTCTTCTTTCAACAACAATGTTGATTTTGCCGGACGAGTGATTTACAACGAGCAAAAACAAGAAGTAATTAACTTTGGGAAATACAAAGGACGCTTAGTCGAGGATGTTTTTCAAGAAGATCCCGGCTATTACGGCTGGATTATGCAAGGTGATTTTGCCCTGCATACCAAAAAAGTTTTTACTGCAATTAAATTGAGGAAAAAATAAGGGATGCAGGTTGAAATGATAAATCAACTTGCCACCCCTCACTTGTCACTTGCTATTATTTAATCAAATCCCTCAAAGATTCTGGAAGATAAAATGTATTATTTTTATCTACATACACAATTACAGTGTTTAGCTTTATCTCTTTTTCGTTGAGAGTTACGATGTTGGTATTAGGTTGAATCACCATTATATTATTTTTATTTGCAACTTCTAACATTGGTATATCGTTTTTGACCGTAATAGTATAAGAATAATTTGCAAAAACATCCGTATGTTTGGCGAAGTAATTATTAGTCAACGATTCGAGATTTTGTTTAAAACCCATTGTTTTACGAAGATAATGATTCAATTCTATATTAGTGTGGTGACCCATCAGACGATTTTTAGTCGGATCATAAACCGCTAAGAATACTTCTTCGCCTGTATGGCCGGTAGTTGTAAACCCAAAACACGTATTTTTATCTAAAATTCCGTTTACTGTTTTTGCCAAAAGGGAACCTTTTATTCGTTCTTCGTCGCTATAGGGACTTTGCTTATAATCGGCAGATTGCAAAATCTGGATGTAATCGCTGTCGTTTAATGAAATGCCGGTCAAGTTGTCGAATACATCGCGTAAATCGGCAGGTTTGGTATTTTGCAATTTAGCAACTAATTCAGGAACGCTGGCTTTAAATTTGGAAACTGGACCAAATAACTGGTCTTTTGTTAAAGTGGAATAACCCGTACATTTATTTGAGCCAATACTGAACCCGCTATTGCCATGGTCGGGAACTATAATTACGACGGTTTTTCCATCTGCTTTGGCAAAGTCCAATGCGACACCGCATGCTTTGTCAAAAGCGAGCATTTCAGTAATCATAGAGACTGCGTCGTTGGCATGAGCTGCCCAGTCAACCTTGCTTCCTTCCACCATCAAGAAAAATCCGTTTTTGTTTTTAGATAATTTTTCTATAGCTACTTTTGTCATTTCTGCTAAAGAAGGTTCTTTTTCCGAATCACGGTCGATATCGTAGGCCATAGCAGTCTCTCCAAACAAAGCCCACATCCGGTTACCCTTATAATTCTTGAAACCGTTTATATCGTTCAAAAAAATGCCGTATCCTTCATCTTGTAAGAATTGATTGTCGCTTTCAGACAAATATTTCACGCCTCCTCCAATCACCACGTCCACTTTATTATGAACCATTTGCGGAGCAATCCATTCATATTTGCTTCGGTCATAAGTATGAGCCGAGCAATCGGCTGGAGTAGCATGAGGAAACTCGCAGGTAAAAACCAAACCGGTTGCCTTGTTTTGAGTAATGCGAGCCGCTTCCAGAGCGGTCATCATGGGCTGATAAGCTCTATTTGGATCCATCGGAATAATGTCGTTATGGGGATCTGCCGGCGGATACATGGAAATAGAGCCTGCATGGCTCGGATAGCCGGTCACGTAACAAGATGTTGTAGGCGCTGAATCTCCAATCGGCGCATTCGACGAATAAGTCAGAATTGTGCCGCAGATATACGGGTCGATGTTAAGTCCGTTTCCCAGATTATTGTATTTTTGATACCAACGAGCAGCCGAAACAACGGATAATGATGTTCCGTCGGGTATTAATAAAATTACATTTTTAATCTCTTTGTTTTGTGCTACAATACTGCCGATTGTAAACAAAACTAATACTAAAATATTGATAACTCGTTTCATAACTATTAATTCTTTTTTTGATTTTATTATTTTATTTTATATTTATTCTTTTATTTGTTCACCTACTCGTCACATGTCACTCGAAACAACCTCCTTGCATTCATAGTCGTTGCTTCTGCAATTTTATCTATGGAAAGATTATAAACTTCCGCTAATTTTGCAGCCACATTCAATAAATATGCAGGTTCATTTCTTTTTCCGCGAAAAGGAATAGGGGAGAGGTAGGGAGAATCAGTTTCCAAAATAATTCTTTCGATAGGGAATAATGGAAGATATTCGCGAAAATTCGCATTCTTATAGGTAATCACTCCATTAATTCCAATCATAAAATTCTTACATAACATAATTTCTTCCAATTCCTCACGTGTTCCTCCAAAACTATGAAAAACACCGCGTAACCTGTCAATTCCTATTTTATATAAACTTTCAAAGGCTTGCGGAAATGCTTCTCGCGTATGAATAGCGACCGGCAAATTGTGGTCGATACTCCATCGTAATTGTTCTTCAAAAGCGTAAACTTGTTCTTTAAGAAATGTTTTATCCCAATATAAATCAATTCCGATTTCACCGATTGCAATATATTTCCGTTTATTCAATTCCGATTTAATCGTTTCCAAATCATCTTTATAGTCGGCTTTTACACTCGTAGGATGCAGACCCATCATCGGATAGCACCAAGCGGGATATTGATCTGATAACCGATGTACAAGCTCGATTGATTCAACATCAATATTTGGAAGAAAAAACAACCGGACTCCTGCTTCCCTCGCTCTTTGAAGAACGATATCTCTATCCGAATCAAATTCTTCCAGAAAAATATGTGTGTGACTATCTATTAAATACATTATAAATCAAATACGCTCAATTGCTCTCCTTTCTTGTAAAGGAACTGAATTTTATAGGCATTAAACCTTAATGTCTGTTTTTCGGAAGAAACTTTGCTGTATTTATCCTCTACTTTATTCCAGATATCCAAGATAAAATCATCGGCTTTTTTACGCATCTCCTCCATATTATTTTGCAAACGTAGTAAATTTTTTTTATATATAGTCAAACTGTAAATAGATTCTTTAAATAATTCATAATGGACTTTCACTTTTGCAATAGCCGGATTGTACAAAGGAATTCCGCCGCGGTAGGTTCGTTCGGTTTCACCGCGCATCAAATTTTCACCCCATTTCAAAACAGCTTCTTCAGTTGATAAGTCAGGTAGAACCGGATTGTTTCCTTGAAAACCGTACAGAGCCAGATTTTCGGCTTTAATCTCGTTTCTAATTACCGTAAGAAACAGAACTTGAATGAAATGTGAAATATATAATTGAGCATTTTTGAATAAATCTCGATATTGATTTTTAGCTCTTTCTATATCTGCAATTGTTTGATTAAAAACAGAATTAGTAGCTTCAAATGAGTTGGTAAGCAGGCGTAATTCTTGAAATTCAATTGCTGATAGAATTTTATCCGGCTCTTCATTTATTTCTTCTTGTTCCAAAATAGCTTGGAGAATATTTAATCTATCCTCATCCGTTTCAGGTAATTTCTTAGCTGACATTTTTCTCAGTATTAATTTTCTCTGTTAATCAAGCCTTCGGCGATATTTTCCAATACTTTTTTTCTTTTAGTTTCTACGGAAACTCTCTGTAATGCATCTATCGCTTTATTATAATAAATTTGTAATTCAACTTGTGTTTTTTCATTGATAGACAATTTGTCATATAGTTGACGAATTGCATTTATCTTTTCCTCTGGTTGCGTAGTGTCGCCCAGCCAATAGCGCAAAGTTTCTTTGTCTTCATTTTTTGCTGTCTCTAAAGCGTTTACTAACAAAAAAGTTTTTTTATTACAAAGAATATCACCGCCTATTTTTTTCCCAAAAACGTCAGAATTACCATATACATCCAACCAATCATCTTTAATTTGAAAAGCGATTCCTAAGTTGATGCCGAAATCGTACAAATTTTGCTGGTCGCGTTTATCCGCTCCTCCCACAATAGCTCCGCTTTTGAGGCAAGCGCCCAACATAACTGCTGTCTTCAGTTTAATCATCTCAACATATTCTTTTTCGGAAATACTTGTTCGCTTCTCATATTCCATATCAAATTGTTGTCCTTCGCAAATTTTGGCTGCTGTATCGGAAAACAAATCCAAAAGTATTTTCAAATTCTTGGATGAAGATTTTGTCATATACATATAGGAAAGAATCAACATGGCATCGCCTGATAAAATGGCAGTATTTTCGTCCCATTTTTTATGAACGGTAGCTTGACCTCTCCGTAGGTCGGCCTTATCCATCACATCATCATGCATAAGCGTAAAATTATGAAAAATTTCCCATGCTAATGCTGGATTAATTGCATCTTTCACGTCTTCACTATACATATTGCAGGCTAATAAAGTTAATGCCGGACGAATTTTTTTTCCCCTTAATGCAAGTATGTAAGCTATAGGATCATATAATCCCGATTGATTACGCGGATACTCTATAGATTTAATTTCCTCATTAATAATTGTTAATGCTTCTGAAAACGTCATTATTGAGATTTTTATTTTTCACTTCCAAAATTAAGACATTTTTTTTGACAAAACAAATTTAGCGTTTAAAAACAATAGGTATATATACTTTTACCCTGATGTTTTCGCCATTAGTTTGACCCGGTAACCAATCCGGCATCGTTTTTAAAACACGAACGGCTTCTTCGTCCAGGAAAATATATACTCCTTGTTCCAAATTAACGTTCGAAATCGATCCGTCCATTTCAACAACAAAAGAACACCAAACCCGTCCTTCAATTCGTTGCTTCAATGCAGCCGAAGGATATTGAATGTTTTGATAAATAAAACGAATCAATGCTGTTTGTCCTCCAGGAAACTGCGGCATAATTTCCGCAGACGTGGCTGTCATCGCATTTTCTTCGGTTTCAGACTGAGTGTTTATTTCATTTTTCGGATGAGAAAGCAACGTTTTGTCCGACTCCGGATTTAACGGAGTAATAGCCGGTTCTTCCAATTTTTCAACAACAGGAATATCTTTTGTGATTGTATAATCTTCATAAACGATTTTCGGCTCTAAAATTTCAGGTGGAGCAGTAATTTCATGCGGGGTAGTCAAAACAGTTTCTTCTGTCCTAATTCCTTTTTCAAATTCATTTTCTATAAAAACAGGACCTAAGGAAGCCCAATCCGAATTTTCGGGTTCTGATTCTTGCCACTCTATTAATACAAAGAACCCGGATAAAGCGACAGCAAATCCTATCAGGAAGAAAGTAAGCCTTCCTTTTTCCAAATCTGCTTCCGGTGATTTTTTTATTTCCATTGATTGAATTTGCGATACAAAGATACTTTTTTATCTTATTCAACGTTTGTTATATAGAAAAAATCTTTTATATTTGTACGATGTTTTAAAGTCATGCGAAAAATAATAGCGTTATATTTCTCATTATTATGCGCTTTCCCTCTTTTGGCTCAAGAAGGAAAGTCGGCTTTTGATTTTTTACAACTGCCTAATTCCGTCCGTGCGGCAGCTTTGGGCGGGACTAATATTTCAATTATCGAAAATGATTTATCCTTGATTAATCAAAATCCTGCTTTTTTAGGACAAGAAATGGATTTATCTTTGGCGGCAGGATATTTGTCTTATGTTGCCGACATAGGCATGGGTAATATTGCATTTGCCAAGGCTTTGGGTGAAAGAAGCGCATGGGGAGTAGGTTTCATTTATTCCAATTATGGAAAGATGCAGGAAACAACAGATGAATCGACAATTATAGGAAACCTAAATGCTTCCGATATTTGCGGCAATATCTTTTTTTCCCGTGATTTAACTGACAAAATAAGGGGAGGGGTGACCGCTAAGTTTATTTATTCCAATTATGCATACAATACGTCTATCGGGGTAGGAGTTGATTTGGGATTGAGTTATTATAATCGAAATAATAGTTTATCTATAGGAATAACCGGAAAAAATCTGGGCAGGCAAGTTAAAGCATACGAATCAGAATTAATCAGTTTGCCTTGGGAGATTCAATTGGGGTTAAGTCAAAAATTAGCTCATGCTCCTATACGATATTCCATAACAGGCGTACAGTTGAATCGATGGCCATTTTATAATTTGCAAGGAGGAAAAGACGCTTTTGCAACCACTTTATTAAAGCATTTTGTATTCGGTGTTGAATTTATTCTTTCCGATAATTTTTGGATTGGCTTAGGATATAATGTTAAACGTTCTGCCGATTTACATTTGAACGACGGAAACAAATTCGGAGGATTCTCCGTAGGTGCCGGCTTGAAAGTGAAAGCATTTTCATTTGGCTGCTCGCTAGGGCAATATCATCCTTCAGCAACTTCGCTGATGTTTAATATTTCCACTTCTTTGGTTGAAATGAGATTGTAGTTTATGGAAAAAATTATTATAACGATTGACGGACATTCGTCGTGTGGTAAAAGCACTATGGCTAAAGAATTAGCTAAAACTATGCATTATAAATATATCGACAGTGGTGCCATGTATCGTGCCGTAACTTTATATTGTTTGAAAAAAGGATTTTTCAACGGCGATACTTTAGATATTGAAGCAATAAAGCAATCTATCGACGATATACATATTTCTTTTGAATTGAATGAAAAAACAGGTAATTCTGATACCTATCTGAATGGGGAAAATGTAGAAAAACAAATCCGCAGCATGGAAGTCGCCGACAAAGTAAGTCCGGTAGCTGCCGTTGGGTTTATAAGGGAAGCGATGGTTAAGCAACAGCAAGCGATGGGAAAAGATAAAGGCATTGTCATGGATGGTAGAGATATAGGGACAGTTGTTTTTCCCGATGCCGAGCTGAAACTATTCGTCACTGCCCGTCCGGAAGTCCGCGCTCAACGCCGTTTCGACGAATTAATTGCCAAAGGCGAATCTGTTGATTTCGATGAAGTTTTGAAAAACATAGAGAAACGTGATTTCATTGATTCTACCCGTAAAGACGGACCTTTGCGAAAAGCTCCGGATGCTGTGGTTCTGGATAATTCGGATATGACTATTGCGGAGCAAAATGCGTTTTTACGTCAAAAAATTCAAAAAAAGGGCTACTCCCTATAAAAGTTTCACCCTAATGTTGTGTTTTTGTTTTATAATCAATAAAAAACAACGTTACCCCATTTGCCTTTCACAATGTAATGCTTTCCATTTATTGGATTGCTTTTTTAATTACATCTACGTAGTCGAGTTTTTCCCATGTAAATAATTCAACTTCAATTTGTTTACTTTGTTCATACCGGGAATTGAACGTTTTTACCACTTTCTGCGGTTGACGTCCCATGTGACCATAAGCTGCGGTTTCTAAATAAATCGGATTACGAAGTTTAAGTCTTTTTTCAATTGCTTTTGGACGCATGTCGAAAATTGCTGCAACTTTTTCGGCGATTTCTCCATCGCTTAACTTGACTTTGCTTTTCCCAAATGTGTTGACAAAAATACTCATCGGTTGTGCAACGCCAATCGCGTATGCGACTTCTACCAGAACTTCATCGGAAACGCCAGCAGCTACTAGATTTTTAGCAATATGACGAGCTGCATAAGCAGCCGAACGGTCTACTTTCGAAGGGTCTTTGCCCGAAAATGCACCACCCCCATGAGCTCCTTTTCCACCGTAGGTGTCAACAATGATTTTTCGTCCGGTCAATCCGGTATCTCCGTGAGGTCCGCCAATCACAAACTTACCTGTTGGGTTTACAAAATATTTGATGCCGTCATTAAATAAGACTTGAACAAATTCCGGATATTTTGCTTTTACTCTTGGAACCAAAATGTTTTTAACGTCATCTTCAATTTTTTTCTGCATCGCTTCATCAGAATCAAACTCATCATGTTGCGTTGAGAGTACAATGGTATCGATACATTTTGGAGTTCCGTCATCATTGTAGCGGATAGTGACTTGCGATTTAGCATCGGGACGCAGATAAGGCATCAAATGCAGTTCTTGTTTTCGGATATTTGCTAATTCAATCAACAGACTGTGAGACAGATCCAAAGCAAGAGGCATGTAATTTCCAGTTTCATTGGTGGCGTAACCAAACATCATGCCTTGATCGCCTGCGCCTTGATTTAACGGATCTTCACGTACAACTCCACGGTTAATATCGTCTGATTGTTCGTGAATTGCGCTGAAAACGCCACAGGATTCAGCTTCAAACCGGTATTCGCTTTTGGTGTATCCGATTTGACGGATAACGCTACGCGCTACTTCGGGAGCGTCAACATAGGTTTTTGATTTAACTTCGCCTGCTAAAACTACTTGTCCAGTAGTGACTAATGTTTCACAAGCAACTTTTGAATCCGGATCATAAGCTAAAAATTGATCCAGAAGCGCATCTGAAATCTGATCGGCAACTTTGTCGGGATGTCCTTCCGAAACCGATTCAGAGGTAAATAAATAACTCATAATTTTAATGGTTTTAAATTAAAAAATAATTAATAATATTTACAGGAAAAGTAGAAGTGATTGATTTTTGCAGGATAGAACCGGACAAAGCCGGTTTTTAGCATTTTTTATGGTGGTTGCAAGCATACAAATCTTTCCACTCTCCCAAATTTTTTGCAAAAGTAATAAAAAATTCTATTAGTATCTAATTTTCTAATCGAAAATAATCAAAATCCGCATATCCATTTCCACAAACGATATTTGGGGAGCTACAAAATATACCTACTTTCGATCCAATCCATGTTCCGCTTGTAACCGGATATCGGTCGCCTAATCCGGTAAAATGAACTCCGTCTGTGCTGTAGGAAAAACTACATTCCTGATTATCGTATAAATGAATACGGAACCACACCTGGTTATTGACCATTTCTACTGAGGCAAGCTCTTCCGGAACAACAGCTAAGCGATCATTTCGTCCGCTAACTACAGAAATACGATTTCCGTTCTCTCCCTTAATGATTGCAATATAGATATAAGCATTTCCCATGACAATTGCTCCTGCACGTTCTCCGACATCGGTAAACTTTGTTTCAACATAAGTTGTTGCTGTGAATGCCGGCGCCGGTAATTTTTGCAATAACAGATTTCCGGCGAAGTACAAATTTCCATGCTCCGACGGACATGGTTCAGCAAAGAGTCGGATATAGTCCGGGCGGGCGTAAAGAGAAAGCCAACGCGGCTTTTCATGAGCTTGCCACTGCCATTGCAAACCAAGTTCTCCGGTACGAAAATCGTCGGAAGTTTGCGGCGTGCATATCGGGTGGCTTTTTCCCACGTTTGGTTTACGATAAGTCAATACGGGAATGCCGATTCCATCACCGTCTGGGTCTTCACCGATAACGATCCAATCGTCATCAGTCCATTTTGCCGGTTGCAGGTGGCTGACTCGTCCATAAACGCCCTTTGACTGAAAATGAATAAACCACCATTCACCGGTTTGGGTTTGCACTAAGCCACCCTGATGAGGACCATTAATGCCATTGCCGGCATCAAGTACCTTCCGAGTCTCATAAGGTCCATAAATATCTCGCGAACGCAATACGGTTTGCCATCCAGTATCAACACCGCCCGCAGGAGCAAATATGTAATACCATCCGTTACGCTTCATCATTTTTAATCCTTCCAGCACGGGATTCACTTCTATATCATGATAAACAACTACGCCATTGTCGAGCAATTGCAGTCCATCCGATGACATTTTGTGAATGATTGCCGGACCGCCACGGTGAATACTGCGAGCCAGATAGGATTGCCCATTGTCGTCCCAGAAAGGACAGGGGTCTTCCCATTTTTCTACATCAACGATCTGTTTGATATCCCATTTACCAAGCGGATCAGTTGCTCGAGCAACAAAAAGTCCGTCGTTAGGCGTGCAAAAATAGACATAGAACATTCCTTCGTGGTAACGAATAGAGGGTGCCCAGGAACCTTGTCCGTGAACAGGATGTTCATATTTTTGGAGTGGAAGCCTGTCATAGATATGGTTGACTATTTCCCAGTTGACCAAATCATAGGAATGCAACAGAGGAATACCCGGCATACAGTTAAAACTGGAAGCAATCATCCAGTAGTCGTCTCCGACTCTGATTACATCCGGATCGGAATAATCGGCGTACAGAATCGGATTTTTATATATTCCGTTACCAAGGTCGGATATCCAGATTTGAGAAACGTTGCCGTCTTGAGCGAGCAAAGTCAATGTTTGCAGAGAAACCATATATATTAGAAACAATCTTTTCATTTTTTTCACAAATTAATGCAAATATACAAAAAACAATTCAAAAACTAATCATTTTTGTGCAAATCCTTAAATCCTGAAGCAAAAAATTGGTGTGTTAAGATAAAATCTAAATTGCCTTCTCAAATAAAAATGAGTATGTATAGATTGTTAATTTATATTAAAAAGCATATGAAATACGAGATATTAAAACTTTTTGTGTAGTAAAATTGTTTTATTTTTAAAATTTATTAAATATTTTTTATGAAAATAACCTTAAATAGATTCGATATTAACTATATTTATTTTAAGTACTTTTTTAATTTATTTTAATCATTTTCTTAATTTAATCAATTTTAATTATTTATTATGAGAAAATTATTTTTTTTATTTTGTATGTTTTTATTTTCATTTGTTTATGCTATTGGACAAACGGAAATAAAAGGTATGGTTTCTGAATCGAAAACCAATGAACCGCTGATTGGCGTAAGTGTATCAGTGAAAGGGACAACTCAAGGAGTTACTACCGATCATAAAGGTACATTTCAGCTAAAAGTAAAACCAACCGATGTACTTGTATTCAAGTATTTGGGATTTCAAGAAAAGGAAATTACCGTAGGAAACAAAACCTCAATTGACGTCGTGATGGAAATAAGCGACATTGTGCTTCAAGAAGCGGTAGTTACCACAGCCTTGAATATGAAACGAGATCCCCGTGCCTTAGGTTATGCTATCTCTACAATCAAGAGTGAAGATTTAATTAAAGCCGGGACTACAGTCAATCCATTAGCTTCGCTATATGGAAAAGCATCTGGAGTAGGAATTCAGGCAACAGCCGCAGGACCTATGGGAGGTATGAAAATCAACATTCGCGGTGCGCAAGGCTTGGAATCTTCATCCAGCACGCGGCCATTGTTTGTTGTTGACGGAGTGCCGATGTATGACAAGGAATCAAACATGGCATCCCGCGGCTACGACCCTTTGAATTCGTTCGACTATGGTTCGGCAATTAACGATATTAACGTGGAAGATATCGAATCCATGGAAATATTAAAAGGTGCGAAAGCCGCTGTATTGTATGGGAGCGATGGAGCTAATGGAGTCGTATTGATTACTACTAAACGTGGTAATCAAACACGAGGATTGGGCGTACAGGTTTCTTACGGACAGGAATGGGAAATTCCATACACTTTGATTGATTTTCAAAATGAGTATGGTTCAGGAGAAAACGAATATGCTGGAAGCTACGAAGATGAAGAAAAAACGATTCGCAGGGTGGTGAGTAGCCGTTTTAATTTCGGACCAAAGTTCGACGGTTCACCAATTAAATTTTTCGACGGTACGACGAGCCCTTATCTTCCTTATAAAAACAATTATCTGGATATGTTTAACCGGGGCGGCTCAACAAATGTTACAGCAGCTGTTTCCGGAGGAAATGATAAAGGAAACATGCGTCTTGCTTTTACTAATTTTAAGTATAACGGTTTAACTCCAAACCAGGGGCAGGTAAAAAATACGCTTAGTTTCAACGGGCAAATGAAAGTCTCCAATTTTGCTCAATTCGAATTTGTACAGAATTTATATTCTACTAAATCGACAAACCGATTGTCCAATATCTCGCATTTGATTGCTCATGGTACGTTTAACAGGGACTATGACATAAAAGCGGCGATGAAAGCCTATAAGGATGAAGACGGATATATGTACACCATGCAGAAATTGGGAAGTCTCGACGGTTCCGGCTGGGGCTGGCCTACTGCATTTGTGTACAATTATCCATATACATTTTTTCACATGATGTGGAACTCGAATGAAAACAGGAATACAGATGAACGCTTAAATTCACTCACTTCCGCTAAAGCCGTATTTCAATTTTTACCCTACCTTTCTTTGACTTTACAAGGAGGATTAAATTATACCGATACGGATATTATCCGGAAAAATAAAGTGATGCGTAAAGATCAACAAACAGGTAAATACGAAGGCGGTCACTTTGGATTCGCCAGAGAAAGAAATCAGATTCAAAACTACGATGCTTTTGTAACATTTGACAAAGATTTTATGGACAAGAAACTATCGGTCGTAACTTTTGTCGGTCCTTCCTATAAAAGAACAGATTATGCATACATCGGAGTCGGAACTGTCGGTAATTTCAAATTTCCTGACTATTGGTCGCTAACTAACAGCGATACATGGCCTTCATCTTATGATAGTAGAGTTTCGGATTACAGTGAGGGAGCTGAAGCTTTATACAGTTTGCTGGGACAGGGAACAGTTTCTTGGGGAATGGAATATATCCTCGAATTTCAGGCAAGAAACGATTGGTCATCTACTTTGCCGAAACAAAATCGTTCCTATTTTTATCCGGGAGCTTCTTTTACATGGAACTTTACTGAAACATTTCACAATATACCCGTTATTAATTATGGTAAGTTTCGTATTTCATGGGCTGACGTAGGACGTCCGGCAAGACGCTATTATGCTTTGGCAAGTTATTCTATGAATACCCTGCCGCCGCCGAACACCAATATTAATGATATAACCGGTCCCGGAGATTTATTTTCAGGTGATTTGAAACCGGAAAGAAAACGTGAGTTCGAAGGAGGATTCGATTTGCGGATGTTGAAAAGCCGTTTAGAGTTTAATTTCTCCTACTACAACGCGGTTTGGTACAACCAAATTATGGGAGTTCCCCTGTCGGCTCCTACCGGTTCGCAAAACATACGTATCAACGCAGGAGAAATAAATAATCAGGGACTTGAATTTTATGTAAAAGGTTCTCCAGTTGTTACAAATTCTTTTCAATGGGAATTATCGCTGACCGCAGCCAAGCAATGGGATAAAGTCGTTCATTTGTATCCGGGAATTACTCAAAAAGTTGAAAACGCCGGAAACCTGTATCGACGGAAAGAAGAGGGCGACCGTATGAATACTTTATGGATTCAAGATTATTTGAAAGATAAGGATGGAAACCGGATTGTTGATGCGAAAGGATTTTATCAACTTTCGGATAAACTTGAAGATGAAATCTGTATCGGGAGCACGAATACTGATGTTTATGGGGGATTGATTTCTAATTTCTATTTCAAAGGTAGATGGGGAATGTTGAACCTGATGGCAGGTTTGGATTATAAATTCGGAGGAAAAATTCTGTCCTATACCAATTATTATCTGATGGGAAACGGTTTAACTAAGGAAACGCTTCCACACCGCGATACGGCTCATGGAGGATTAACATGGACGGAAACCTTATCGGATGGAACTACCCGTGAACGTCATGACGGTCTTATTCTTCCCGGCGTAAAAGAAGACGGCACTAAAAATGATATAGTTATTTCTGCACAGCAATATTATTCATCTTTCATTCATGATATGGGTACCGGATGGCAACCGGATATGATTAAGGAAAACAGTTATATTAAATTCAGGGAAACTGCGCTTACTTATACTTTCCCGAAACATTTTTCGGAAAAACTTCGTATCCAGAAATTATCGGTAGCGCTTACAGCCAGAAACTTGTTTTATTTATACAAAACCATCAAAAATATTGATGCCGAATCTGTGCTGGGAACAGGAAACGGAAGCGATAGCTGGATCGAAAATACAAGTTATCCCTCTTCCCGTACATTCGGATTTAAAGTAAACTTTAGTTTTTAATCGATTAAATGATTAACATTATGAAGAAGATATTTTATTACTTGTTGATTATACCGTTTTTATTAACGACAAATTCATGCGAAAAAGAACTTGATCAATTATGGCTAAATCCGAATAAGTACACTCCTAAACCGGAAGAAGTTGTATCTGGATTATTTACCAATATGCAAAAATCCCGTTTCTGGCAAAAAGATTACGGCGAATATTATTATCTGATAGGAAGTTTTGGAACTTTCTTAGATATTGTCCAAATCAAATCAACCTGGCCTTATACGGAAACGAGCATGAATCGCTGGGTGAACAACAATTACGGCGATTTGGACAGATTTGTTTCGAATGCATCCGGAAATGCTTCAGGACGCTTCACATGGTTTTATACCAGCTTGACAAACTATGCTTTGATTCGTTACGAAATAGCTCAAACTGAAGGAAGCGATTATGATGAATCGTTGATATATATGCATTTAGCTACGATATTGAAAAATGTAGTGGCTTTGCAAACGGTTGATTTGTTTAACAGCATTCCGTATTTTGATGCTTTTAAGGGAATCGACGGTATATTTTTCGTTCCTTATGACGATCCGAAAGAAATTTACCGGTCGGTTATCAGTGAATTCAGGGAAATTGCCAATGAATTGCCGAATATTTATTCCAAGATGTCGGAATTAGGAAAAAGAACTTTTGAGACGCAAGATTTGTTCTTCAAAGGAGATATCGACAAATGGATACAATATATTAATGCCGAATGTCTAAGGGCTTGCGTCCGGGTTTCAGGCGTTGATGAAGATTTTGTCAAACCCATTATTGCCGAAACTATTAAAAATCTTCCGAAAGAAGATTTCACTTTTGCTTGTCCGGATATGAATCAATGCCGTGTCGGAACTTCCGGAAACGCTGGAATTATACAACGTGGAATGTGGGAACAATATTATAATCTGGCTGTTCCGGATGTAATCATGACAAGAATGAACCGTGGCGACGACAGTTATGAAATTGAAATCGACGACCCTCGTTTGCCAGTGATTGCTATGGGATTCACTCCCGATGGAACAACCAACAGGGTAGAATATTATGGAGTTTCCATGAATTGGGAGCGAAACAAATACATACGTCTTACCCTTCCTGCCGCAGAAGGAAGAAAATGGAATGTAACGCCGCAAGACAAGCCAGCTTATTATGTCATGTATCCGAATTATTCCATGGATGTTATGGTAACCACCTGCCCTTGGACATATTATAATCCGATTACATACGTATTAAGCGAGATGCCGCTTTATATTCTGTCACAGGCTGAAATTGATTTTTTCCTCGCCGAAGTTGCTTTGAAAGGATTAGCTTCGACCGGAAAAGCTTCCGGAGAACATATCAACGACGCGGTGAAACATTCGACTGATTTTTGGTATATGATGAATCAAGTTCCAAACTATGCCGGAGAAATGTCGGATGCAACAAAGGCTATCCTTACTCCTCCCAAACCGTCGGAAAATATTATCGATAATTATGCAAACACGATTAAAGGTGAATTTGAACTTGCAGACGGAGAAGAAGGAAAAATGGAAATTCTGATGCAACAGAAATACATTCATTTGAATTTTCTCGGCGCTTACGAATTGTTTGCCGAATTGCGCCGGACCCGGCATCCGAAATTAGAACCAATCACTTGCAAAGGTGAAAGCAAATCATTGGTTAACGAAATGATGATGTTGGAACGGTTTATGTTGCCTACTTCCGAAAGAGCAACCAATTTCGAGGAATATGCAAAAGTAATGGCGGACGACCAATGGGGTAAACCAATTTTCTGGGTGCCGCAGAATAAAATCAATGAAAAGTATTTTATGCCTTCTGCGATTAAATCGCCGTTGCCGTAGAAAATTTTCTGTCATTGCGGGCATAGCGTAGCGAAGGCCCGCAATTCCCTGAAACAGTCTGTCATCTCGCACTTGACGCGGGATGTCCTGATTATTAGTAGAGATGCGGCACGCCGTGTCTCTACTTTTTATTCAAAATGATAAAAATACTTAAAAACTTTTCTTAATTCAAAGGGATTCATTACTTTTGTACCCAAATTTTGTTTTGCATGAAACGATTAAATTCAAAAGTAATAAGCCTCTTCTTTATAATCTTCTTATTTACAGCATGTGGAGAATATAATAATATACTGAAATCTACGGATTTAGATGTTAAATTCGCGTATGCAAAAAAATATTTCGATGAAGGGAAATACAACCGTGCCGCCACTTTATTGGAAGATGTTGTGCAAGTGTCGCGTTCAACCTCGCGAGGGGAGGAAGCTTTGTATTTGTTAGCGCAAAGCAATTATAAAATGAAAGATTACTCAACGGCATCGGAATATTTTAAAACCTACTACAATACTTATCCCAGAGGAGAATACGCCGAACTTGCCCAATTTTATTCCGCTTATGGTTTATATCTCGATTCTCCTGATCCTCGCTTGGATCAATCGGATACATATAAATCTATGCAACAATTCCAGGATTTTCTTGAAAATTATCCTCAAAGTGAACGAAAAGAAGAAGCACAAAACATTTTGTTTGAATTACAGGAAAAATTAGCCCTGAAAGAATTATTGGCAGTTCGATTGTATTATAATTTAGGTAATTATACGATTGTTTCGTTTCCTGGCGGAAATTATCTTTCTTGTGTAATCACTGCTCAAAATGCGATTCAGTCTTATCCTTATTCTAAATATAGGGAAGAATTTATGTATTACATGTTTAAATCAAAATATGAAATGGCGATGCGGAGTGTGGAAGAAAAGAAAGAATTTCGTTACCGCGATGTCGTTGATGAATATTTTTCATATACCAACGAATTTCCGGATGGAAAATATGTTAAAGAAATCAAGAAATTATACGAAAATGTCGATAAAGAATTAAAAAAACAATAAATATAAATTATGGATTATAAAAAAATATCATCTGCTTCGGATAATACAATCACCCGCGATGTGGTGAAACTCGGCGAAGCAACAGGAAATATTTATGAGAGCGTACGTATTATAGGTAAACGTGCAAATGAAATATCTGTTGAGATAAAACAAGATTTAACTAAAAAATTACAAGAATTTTCTTCAACAGTTGACAGTTTGGAAGAAGTTTTTGAAAATCGGGAACAAATAGAAATATCTCGCTATTTTGAACGCATTCCTAAACCGACGTTGATTGCTACGGAGGAATTTTTAAATAATGAAATATATTACCGTAATCCGACGAAGGAAAAAGAAAAAATGGAAGAATTATGATTCAAAGAATTCAAACCGTTTATTTATTTTTAGTGTTTTGCTTAATGGTAACACTCGCGTTTATTCCGTTTTCCTTTTCATGGATGATTTCATTAGATGCGGGAATAGTTGCGGGATTAGCAATAATTACTATTTTTCTTTATAAGAAACGCAACTTACAGATTAAAATCAGTTATATAATGTTGTTATTATTGGTTTTAGCTTATATTCTTTATTTTATTACTAATCAACAACTTCTTGTATTTTCAGAAATCAAATATACTTTTATTTTTCCTTTTATTGCCGCTATTTTTATTTGCTTAGCTATAAGAGGAATAAAAAAAGATGAAAAACGTGTTCGCTCACTCGATAGAATACGATAAAATATATAAATAAAAATAAAAAAAATAACAATGATAAATAAAAAAGCATTATTAATTATACTTGATGGATGGGGATTTGGCGACAAGACAAAAAAAGATGTAATCTATGAGACCCCAACTCCTTATTGGGATTATCTTTTAAATACTTATCCCTATTCACAGTTGAATGCTTCAGGCGAAGATGTAGGTTTGCCCGACGGACAAATGGGTAATTCTGAAGTGGGACATTTGAATATCGGCGCCGGTCGGGTGGTCTATCAGGATTTGGTAAAAATTAACATTGCATCACGTAATAATTCCATTCTCGAAAATCCGGAAATTAAAAATGCATATTCGTATGCGAAGGCAAATGATAAAAAAATTCATATAATGGGCTTGCTTTCTAACGGCGGGGTACATAGTTCGATGGAACATTTGTTTAAACTGACAGACATAAGCAAAATCTATGGTGTCGATAAGACTTTCATACACTGTTTTATGGACGGGCGAGATACCGATCCGAAAAGCGGTGCCGGTTTCATTCGCGAATTAGAAGAACATCTGAAACAATCGACCGGACAAATCGCCTCAGTGATTGGAAGGTATTATGCTATGGATAGAGACAAGCGTTGGGAAAGAGTTAAAGAAGCTTATGATTTATTAGTCAAAGGCATAGGAACGCCTACGGAAGACCCGGTAGCTGCTGTGGAACAATCATACAGAGACGGCGTTACCGACGAATTTATTAAACCCATTGTCTGCACAAAAGCTGGTAAACCAGTTGCCGTAATTGAAGAAGGCGATGTAGTGATCTTCTTTAATTTCCGCAACGACCGTGCCAAAGAATTGACCATTGTTTTAACACAAAAAGACATGCCTGAAGCCGGAATGCATACGATTCCGAATCTACAATATTATACGATGACGCCTTACGATGCAACTTTTAAAAATGTGCATATATTGTTCGACAAAGATAATGTGGATAATACTTTAGGCGAATATCTGTCTTCGTTGGGTTTGCATCAACTGCATATAGCTGAAACGGAAAAATATGCGCACGTCACCTTCTTTTTCAATGGCGGCCGCGAAGCTCCTTATGAAGGAGAGGAACGTATTTTAGTTGCATCTCCCAAAGTGGCAACTTATGATTTAAAACCGGAAATGTCGGCGTATGAAGTGAAAGACAAATTAGTGGAAGCTATAAATACCCAACGATTCGATTTTATTGTTGTCAACTTTGCCAATGGTGATATGGTAGGTCATACTGGTATATATGAAGCCATCGAAAAAGCGGTAATAACTATCGATGCCTGCCTGAAAGATACAGTTGAAGCTGCAAAAGCTAACGGATACGAAACCATTATCATTGCAGATCATGGAAATGCTGATCACGCATTGAACGACGATGGAAGTCCTAATACGGCGCATTCTTTGAATCCGGTTCCGTTTGTTTATGTATCCGAAAATACCGGTGCACGAGTGGAAAACGGAAAATTAGCGGATGTAGCTCCAAGCATTCTGCATATTATGGGACTTAAGCAACCCAAAGAAATGACAGGACATAATTTGATTGAATCTTAATAGGGCACACCGCGATTATTTACGAGGCGAGAACATCACAATATAATTCTTTTAATCGTTTGCGGAGATGCAATATTGCATAATGTTTTCGCGATAACAAAGTGTTGACAGGAACACCTAAGGTTTGAGCAATTTCTTTTACCGGAATACCGTCCAATTCAGTCAGTTCAAATATCTCGCGCTGTTCGGGCGGTAATTCGGCGAGAGCAGCTTCTAATTCCGTCCAAACTACCGAACGCAGGTATTCCGTTTCGGGCGAAGGTGAGGATTCATTACTAAACAAATCTTCCGAAAAATCTTTAAATATTTCGATATCCTCTTCATCGTTCTGATAAACAGGTATTTCTTCCTCACGTTTCTTGGTACTATAATTTATAATTGTATTTTTTGCCACCCGGTAGAGCCACGCTGCTACATGTTCAATAGGATTCATGGCTGTGTTGACCGTTTTTGTCAATTGATAAAAAACATCCTGCAGAATATCTTCTGCATTTTCCTTATTATCTACCCGTTTGCGAATAAAGGATTTAAGTTGCGGTTGATATTCTTTAATTTGTTCTTCGAGATTGTCTTTGGTTACTTCAGCCACGTTATTCATTTTTTTCAGATTCTTCTCTTTTGAAATAATCCGGATCGAACCTATGGAACCTCTGATCCCAATGACGATGTCTGATAAATTTTTCACGTTCTTCGTTCGACATTCTCTCCCATTTTTCGCGAATAGGGTTTTTGTGATAACCATTATTCCAGGTAAACAGCCAACGACTGTCAAAACTGCCGAACAAGATGCGGCACAGTATAAATAATCCCACTGCTTGCCAAAAATTAATGGCACTCAATCCGAAAATGGAAGGAATAAGAGCATTCCATAATAGCACTATGATGCCTCCCATTCCCGCCATCATTGCCAATCCCAAAAACAAATGACTGATAATATACAATTTTTTCTTCATAACTGTTGAATTTAATATATTTATATTAATAGACAAATAACCGCGAAAAATATTTTAACGTATCAATTTTATATTGCCTTAAATTCGATATCAGTGATGATTTTATTCATCTAAAATTATACATAAAGTCCGATATTCCGCAAAATTTGTTTTATATTTTTAGTTTCAACATATCATTAATCAAGTCTATGTTTTTTTCCTTAATCAAATCAAATAACTCTTTTTTGAATAAGTCAAATTCATCTTTTGATTTACTATACTTGATTTTACCATCCTTCAAATAATAAATGTAATCGCATAAATTGGTTAAAGTTTCAACAATATGAGAACTGATAATTATTGTATTGCCGGAATCCTTCAATCTTAATAAAATTAAACGAACAATATGACACATTTCAATATCTAAGCCATTAAACGGTTCATCTAACAGGAGAATCGGTTTGTTTTGTTTAATAACTCCCAATAATGCTAACTTTTTCTTCATTCCGCTCGAATATTCGTCTATTATTTGATCTAATGGAAGCATAAATAACCGATTCCATTGATTAATATCAAAATCGGTATTGTGAAATAAGGCTAAATATTCTCGTCCCGTGATATTGGAGTAAAAAAAGTTTTCTGCCGGTAAGTAAGCAAGCTCTTTTTTTGTAAGCGGTTGATTATTGTACAAAATTTTTCCTTCTTGAGCTTGTTTCAAACCGAAAATGGCATTGAAAAGCGTTGTTTTGCCTGTCCCATTCAACCCGACAACGCCATGTATAGCGTTTTCAGGAAGGGAAACACTTAAAGAATCAATCACATTTTCTCCTTTATGGTAGGCTATGGTGAGATTATTAATTGTAATCATTTAGATAGGGGGATAAATTGACTTGCGCTTTATGAAATAAATAAATGGAAAATACCCATAATACAGGGGCGGTAAGCGGTATTAATCCAATGAATAGTCCCATCATTAGGAAAATAGGATTAACGGCGCTATTATCATGCGAATAAAAAGCATATTTTAATATAATACTGTAAATATGAATAAATAAAAACAAAACATATTCGATGACAGGTATATACCAAAGATTCGAATGGAAAATCATGAAAATGCCAACAAGTGGAAAAATAAGAATGCTGAAAATTAATGTATGCTGTTTTATCTTGTAAATTATCAAACTATTGGTTCCTTTTTCATACGAAAGTAACATAGGTAGAGATTCATTTGTTGTATAAAACCCAAATATCAAAAATCCGATAATAAATATAGCTATTGGCACGCCGACAACAAAAGAAGCCAGACAAAAACCTATTATCCAGCAAAATAATATAGGATAAAAACAGTTTCTTACCCCTGCTTTCCATTCATACATATCAAAAGGGATGTATTTCTGCATACGAGTATTTAAAGTTTTTGTTTGAGATTTCCATATAATTTTAATAGGACTGATAAAAATTATTCCCAATATCATACATACTATCAGTATCCATTGCCTATTCAATAATAAGCAAATGATTAACGGGATTGACAATAGAACATATTCAATGCAAATAACAAAACTCTCATACGTCAAATTTATTTGGAGGAAAATTCTATCGCTACGTTTTAAATGAATGTATGAAATTATCAAAAGCCAAGTCCCTGAAATATAATAACCACTGAAATGAATTTGTCCTGTAATCAGGTAAACATAACGCATAGCAACTATATATAAGGTAGAAAGAACGATTAATCGGATTATACCTATTTGATATAATAATCTATAGGTTTGCTTTAAACGTATTGTTATGACATTACGAATATTGGATAATAATATATTCATTATTAGTGATGATTTTATTCATCTACAAATATAAATAAAAATCCGGTATTCCGCAAAATTTGTTTTATCTTTGTAACGGAAATTGATTATCATTATGAACACGCAAATTTTTGAAGAAATACAAGCATTGAAACGGCAGATTTTGCTTAATGAACAAATGATTCTTTTCGGCTCTCAAGCTCGTGGCGACGCCCTCGAAGATTCCGATTGGGATTTGCTTGTATTGCTGAATAAAGAAAAAAGAAATTTTAATGAATATTATTCCTATAATGGCTAAGAAAGAATTATCATATAAAGAAGCTTATGCACGTTTGGAGGAAATTCAGACATTGATTGAAAGTAACAATTTAGACGTCGATGATTTGAGCGACAAACTCAAAGAAGCGTCGGCGTTGTTGAAAATCTGTAAAGAAAAATTATTTTCGGTAAATGAAGAGACGAAAAAAATATTGGAAGAAATAAAATAGAAAATCATTATTATGCAGGAAAAATATATAATCATTGTCGCTGGAGGGAAAGGAGTCCGGACAGGCTGGGATTTACCCAAACAATTTATGATTTTGAATGGTCAGCCGGTTTTGATGCATACAATTACAGCGTTTTACGATTATGACTCGTCGATACGCATCATTCTTGTTTTGCCGGAAGATTATATCACTCATTGGTCGCAACTTTGCGCTGATTTTAGATTTAATATTAAATGTCAGATTGTTATAGGAGGAAATACAAGGTTTCAATCGGTTCGCAGAGGATTGGAAAAAGTGGAAAAAGGAGCGCTTGTAGGCGTGCACGACGGAGTTCGTCCATTAATCGATCGGCAATTGATAGCTAAAGTTTATGAAATGGCATCACTTCACAAAGGCGCTTATCCGGTTGTTTCTTTGATTGATTCGATTCGGGAGTTGGATGACGATGGAAAATCACATTCGGTCGATCGGTCGAAATTTCGTTTGGTGCAAACGCCACAAGTCTTTGAGTCAGATATATTAATTGACGCATATAAACAGGAATATAAGGATGATTTCACCGACGATGTTTCAGTAGTAGAAGCCGCTCAAACCATTTGTCCAGTGATGGTCGATGGAAGTCCAGAAAATATTAAAATAACCACACAAGCCGATTTGATGATTGCCGAAACTCTGATACGATGCAGGATTTAAGCCTTCAAGATATCATGTACCTGCCGGGAGTCGGTCCCAAAAAAGCCGATATACTCCGGAAAGAAATCAATGTTTCTACATGGGAAGATCTTTTATATTATTTCCCGTATAAATATATCGACCGGAGCAAGATTTTTAAGATTCGGGAGATTGATGGAAATATGCCTTACATTCAACTAAAAGGAAAAATTTATGGATATTCAGCGCTCGGAGAAGGACATAAACGAAGATTAACCGCTACTTTTTATGACGATACGGGCGATATTGACTTAATCTGGTTTCAAAACATAAAATCAATACAAAATCATTATAAACAAGGAATTGAGTATATTTTATTCGGAAAGCCGACTTTTTTTAACGGAAACATACAGGTTGTACATCCGGAATTGGAAACGGAAGACCAGTTTTTTAATGGCGAAGTAGGTATTCAAGGTCAGTATAATACCACCGAAAAAATGAAAGACGCTTTTCTACATTCGCGAGCTTTACAAAAACTGATTGTTGCCGTTCTGGAAAATATCAAAGAAAAGATTCCCGAAACCTTACCTGAATATATTATCCGAAAAGCGCATGTTATTTCTTTGGATGAGGCTCTTCGGAATATTCATTTGCCTGCTTCTCCGCCTCTATTGCGTCAAGCGGAATTTCGTTTGAAATTCGAGGAATTGTTTTATTTGCAACTTCAGATATTAAGGATCACCAAATATCGGGAAAAACGTATTGGCGGTTTTCGTTTTACTCGTGTCGGCGACTATTTCAATCGTTTTTATTTTCAAAATCTACCGTTTGAACTGACTGAAGCTCAGAAACGAGTAGTTCGAGAAATCCGTCGGGATATGAATAGCGGCCGTCAAATGAATCGACTGCTACAAGGTGATGTGGGAAGCGGAAAAACATTGGTTGCCTTGCTTTCTATTTTGATTGCTATCGATAATGGCTTTCAAGCCGCTCTGATGGCGCCTACCGAAATATTGGCTACACAACATTATGATACTATTAGTCAATTAGTTAATGGTTTAGGCATTGAAGTTCGTCTATTGACTGGCTCTACCCGAAAAAAAGAAAGAGAACGCTTATTACCGGAAATACAGGAAGGGAAAGTACATTTGCTTATTGGTACGCACGCTTTGATTGAAGATACAGTTTTGTTCGCTAATCTGGGTTTGGTGGTTATTGATGAACAACATCGATTTGGGGTTGCTCAACGTGCAAAACTGTGGAAAAAAAATAAATTTCCTCCGCATATTCTGGTAATGACTGCAACGCCAATTCCTCGCACTTTAGCTATGACGCTTTATGGCGATTTGGATGTCTCGGTAATCGACGAATTGCCTCCGGGCAGAAAACCTGTTAAAACATTTCATATCTACAGCGCTAAACGGAAAAATCTGTACGCATCCGTGCGGAGGCAACTTCAGGAAGGACGGCAAGTATATATTGTGTATCCGCTGATTGAGGAGAGTGAAGCTATTGATTTGAAAAATCTTTTAGCCGGATTTGAAACAACCAAAGAGATTTTTCCGGAATATGCGGTATCAATGGTTCATGGGAAAATGAAACCGGCTGAAAAAGATGCCGAAATGCAGCGGTTTGTTTCTGGCGAAACGCGGATAATGGTAGCGACGACCGTAATTGAAGTCGGCGTAAATGTTCCTAATGCTACGGTGATGATAATTGAAAATGCCGAACGTTTCGGACTTTCGCAACTGCATCAGTTACGGGGCAGGGTAGGGAGGGGAGCTGATCAATCGTTTTGCATATTATTAACCGAATACGAATTGTCGGAAAATACTCGTCGCAGGTTAGCGATTATGACCGAAACCAACGACGGCTTTGTTATAGCTGAGGAAGATTTGAAACTGCGTGGTCCTGGCGATATCGACGGAACACAACAAAGCGGCATCGCTTTTAATCTCCGCATTGCCGATTTAACAAAAGACGGACAAGTGCTTTCGCTTGCCCGTGATTTGGCGTTGGAAATATTGGAAAACGACCCCTTACTTCAAAAACCAGAAAACAGTCTGTTAAATAAACAATTGGAAAAACTAAACCGCCAACGAAACGTGGGTTGGTTTATGATTAGCTGAGAATTATTTTCCTAATAATACGGAATCTCCGGAGTATAATCCAACAAGAACGATAAATCATCGTTGGAACTCAATTCTTTTATAGTCTCTTCTTTTTTAAATAGTCGTGCTGTTCGTGATCCGATTAACTGGAGTGAATTACCCTCTCGCCTCAAAAGAGTAGCTTCTCTTAATCCCAACACATAGACATCGGGATTTGTCTCAATAAATTCCTGAATGCGCATTTCCCGCGTTTCTCCACCGAAACCTTCAGGATGAACATCCAGATAATGTGGATTGATTTGAAATGGAATTAACCCCAAAGTTTCAAATCCGAGCGGATCGACAATCGGCATGTCATTAGTCGTACGCAAAGTAGGACAAGCGACATTGACTCCTGCACTCCAGCCGATATAAGGTGCGCCCGACTGTATTTTTTCTCGTATAGGATCCATCAAACCCTGATCGTGCAGCAATCTGACCAATTGCCATGTGTTGCCGCCGCCGATTACAATTGCATCTGCTGTTTCTATTTCCAAGACAGGATCCCATGTATTATGGATGCTTTTTATATGATATCCCATTTTGGAAAAACAAGCTTCTACTTTCGCTTCGTATTCGTCGAAACTTAAAGTGACTGCTGCGTAAGGGATGAACACTGCGGAAATTGGATAATTTCCCAAAAACGATTGAATTTCTTTTTGAGGCCAAGATAAATATTCTTCGCCTTCATTAGTGGAATTGCTTAATAATAGGAGTCTCATAATATCTGAATTTTTATTAAATATATCGGTGCAAGGTACGAAAAAAAAATTATATAAGCAATTCATTTAAAATAAAATTTGTTTATATGTCTAATCATATCGGCAATATGACATATTATCTTAAATCTACAAGCAAAAAATATGGATTATTGAGATCGCATCTTAATCGCCTTACGGAGAAAAACGGAAATAGAGTTATGTAAAATCGGCAGAGAATTTTTCATGTTCAATGATTTGGTTGTCATAATCGAAATCGTATCAAATTACCATAAAAGTGCCCTTTGGTTGAAAATTGAATACCAATTGTTTTATTTACATACACCACTAAATTAGGTGATTTTTTCAAACTGCAAAGCGTTGTACAAAATTAATTTACAACGCTTTGTTTCTTTTATAATTTTTTATTTGCGGATTTAAGGAAAGATAGTTTTAAAAATTTAGCTATTTGAACAATTCTTTTATGTATTTTTGCAATCGAATTTTAAGATACAAAACTTATGTATAGAACGAGCACTTGCGGAGAACTCCGCCTTGCAAATATAGGACAAGAAGTTGTCTTGTCGGGATGGGTACAAAAAGTCCGGAAATTTGGTGGAATGATTTTTGTTGACCTGCGCGACAGGTATGGAATTACACAATTGGTTTTCAATCAGGAAATCAATTCTCAGCTTTGCGAAGAAGCGGAAAAATTGGGTCGGGAATGGGTAATTCAAGCGAAAGGGACGATTGCAGAGCGTTCCAATAAGAATCCGAATATTCCGAGCGGCGATATTGAAATCATTGTTTCGGAGTTGAGAATTCTGAATCCTTCTCAGACGCCTCCTTTTACCATTGAAGACGAGTCGGATGGAGGTGATGATTTACGAATGAAGTACCGCTACCTCGATTTACGCCGTACACCTGTTCGTGCGAATTTGGAATTGCGCCACCGAATAGTATTCGCAACGCGCAGTTATTTGGACGAACAACATTTCTTGGAAGTAGAAACACCGGTATTGATTGGTTCTACTCCTGAAGGTGCACGTGATTTTATCGTACCGTCTCGTATGAATCCGGGCGAATTCTACGCTTTGCCTCAGTCGCCGCAATTATTTAAGCAATTATTGATGGTTTCGGGATTCGATCGCTATTTTCAAATTGTAAAATGTTTTCGCGACGAAGATTTGCGTGCCGACCGCCAACCTGAATTTACACAAATAGACTGCGAAATGTCGTTCGTCGAACAAGAAGACATTTTGAATATGTTCGAAGGATTAATCCGGCGCTTATTTCAAGTGGTGAAAGGGATTTATTTACCAGTTTTTCCCCGCATGTCGTATTCCGAAGCTATGAAACTCTATGGTTCAGACAAACCTGATACCCGTTTTGGAATGCCTTTGATAGAACTCAAAGCTTTGACGGAAGGTAAGGATTTCGGCGTATTCGACAAAGCCGAATATGTAGGTGCTATATGTGCAGAAGGCTGTGCTGCTTACACAAGAAAACAATTAGACGAATTGACCGATTTTGTGAAACGTCCGCAAGTTGGAGCCGGAGGTTTAATTTATGTCCGCTATGAAGCCGACGGTAGTTTGAAATCGTCCGTCGATAAATTCTATTCTGCCAACGATTTGAAACAATGGGCTGATTTAGCGCAAGCCAAGCCCGGCGATTTACTGTTAATCCTTTCAGGGAAAACCGAGAAAACGCAAAAACAACTGAATGAACTTCGTTTAGAAATGGGTTCCCGTTTGGGATTACGGAAGAAAGACCAATTCAATTGCTTGTGGGTGTGTGATTTCCCTTTATTAGAATATGATGAAGAATTGAATCGTTATTTTGCGAAACATCATCCGTTTACAAGTCCCAAGCCGGAAGATGTTCCAATGTTGGATAGCAATCCGGGACTCGTGCGAGCCAATGCATACGACATGGTCATTAACGGAGTGGAAATCGGCGGTGGTTCTATTCGTATTCATAACAGCGAGTTACAAAAGAAAATGTTTTCCGTTCTCGGTTTTAGTGAAAAACAGGCGCAGGCGCAGTTTGGTTTCTTGATGAATGCATTTAAATATGGAGCTCCTCCTCACGGGGGAATTGCTTTTGGTTTGGATCGCTTAGTGTCGATTTTTGCCGGATTGGATTCGATTCGCGATTGCATAGCTTTTCCTAAAAACAACTCAGGTCGCGACGTAATGATAGACGCTCCCGCCGTTGTAGCCCAAGAACAATTGGATGAACTGTATTTACAAATAGTTAGGAAAGAAAAGTAAGTTTACAAAGCCGGGTACAAATAAAATAAAAGAAAAATCCCAATTTATTCAAACCGAATATATTGGGATTCTTTTTGTACCCAGGACGGGATTTGAACCCACACACCGTAACCGGCACCACCCCCTCAAAGTGGCGTGTCTACCAATTCCACCACCTGGGCTAAAAACGCTGCAAATGTAAAATTTTTTATGCAAATAATCAAAAAAATCGGGTAAAAATGACGATTTTTAATAAAGAAATCTTATTTTTGCAGAAAATAAATAGAAAGGTTGAAATTATGAGTGTTTTTTATTTAGATGAGCATCGCTCTTGCAGTAATTATATATCGGATTATAATATTGGTTTTAAGAATTGCATAATTAAACAAGGTGAATTTATTGTTCCATCTAATAAAGAATATCATTGTTTATTTTTTCTTATCAGTGGACAGGTCAAGCTTTTTTATGAATCTCAAACATATGATTTAAAAAAAGATACCGTATGGTTTATTCCAATGTCATCTGATTATAAGATTTCTGCAAATACAGATGCTACTCTTATTATGAATTATTTTAACAAGCCAATTGACTTTTGTGAGAAAACCGCATTGGAAAATTTGTCGATATTTCTTGATCAAAAATCTTATTCCTTTATGTTGCATATCAATAAACCATTGAAAAAATTTTTGTCCACAATGATTTTTTATCTGAACGAAGGCGTTTTTTGCAAACATTTTCATGAAATAAAGCAAAAAGAACTTTTTTATCTTTTACGCTATTATTATACAAAAAGAGAACTTGCCGGCTTGTTTGCTACAATCATCAGTAAAAACTTAGATTTTAAGAATATTGTTTTGGCAAATTATTTAAATGCAAGCTCAGTTAAAGAATTGGCACAAATATGTAATTATTCATTATCTTCTTTTAATCGAATTTTTAAGAAGAATTTTCAGGAAAATCCATACATTTGGTTGCAAAATCAAAAAATAAAATACATTATAGGAAAACTTTCGGACAAAAATATACCATTAGGACAGATTGTTGATGAATTTCGATTTTCATCACCAAGTCATTTTACCATTTTTTGCAAAAAACATTTAAATTTGACCCCAAGTCAATTCAGGAAACAGCATATAAAATAAATATATAAATTTTTGAATAGTATATATAACAGTATAGTATTTAAAAAAGCCTAATTTTACGCGATATTTAGTTTTTTTTTAAGATTTTTATGGGAAAAATTAGAAACTGTTCGGATTTTTTTTCCATGTATGTGGAAGGGTTCAAAAATCTTACGTGGGGAAAGTCACTGTGGATCATTATTTTAATAAAACTTTTTATTATGTTTGCAATCCTCAAAGTGTTTTTCTTTCCCAATATACTCAGTCGTTTTGATTCGGAAAAGGAAAAAAGCGAATATGTATCGAAAGAGTTAACAAAGAATCATATTTATTAATAACGAAAAAAAAGCCATTTAAATGAATCAAATTGATGTCTCATTAATTGATTGGTCAAGGGCACAGTTCGCCTTGACTGCTATGTATCACTGGTTGTTTGTTCCTTTGACGTTAGGTCTGGGGATTATCATGTGTATTTTCGAAACGATTTATTATCGGACCGGAGATATCAAATGGCAAAAAACAACTAAGTTTTGGATGAAGCTCTTCGGCATTAATTTCGCCGTGGGTGTTGCAACCGGCCTTATTCTCGAATTTGAATTCGGGACTAATTGGTCTAATTATAGCTGGTTTGTGGGCGATATTTTTGGTGCTCCACTTGCCATTGAAGGAGTCGTCGCTTTCTTCTTGGAAGCTACGTTTATCGGGGTTATGTTTTTCGGATGGAACAAGGTAAGCAAGAAATTTCACTTGA
>JGI24699J35502_11134147_pt1 | contig 37575 bp, 30 predicted proteins | sample TergutMp193P4_FD_35502 | JGI IMG/M metagenome (IMG submission 35502)
CTCCCGCCGATGGCGGGGAGCGTCATCCGGTACGTCGCGGCAGGCGAAAGAGCTGACGAAGGTATCTAATCCCACGTGTTAAGATATGTTTCTTTTTCCGCGTAGATAGCTTGCATTTTTCCCCGAAATGGGGCATAATCCACGGTAAGGAGTGGGGGGTCTGCGACACACGCAGCCGGCTCCGTGGGAAGGGATCATGATGCTCGCATCAGCGGTACGGAAATTTGGTTTTGCAGGAATAGCCGCGGCGTTGGTCATCTCAGGACTGACAATCACACTGGTCACACAAGCGACGGGATCATCGACGTCACCGGGCCAACTCACACTCATCCAATCACCTGAAGTGGGCTCGCTGACCAGTCTGGACGGGATATCGGGCTACATCAATTCCCAAGCCGGGTCAGGCGGCATCGACACGTGGCTGTCCAGCCAGGGGATCGACCCCTCCTCAGCCGGATCCATCACGAACGCCGATGTGCCCGATGGGGCTCAGGGTACGATCAGTGTCAGCGGTGACACAGTGAGCCTTGATTCGAGCGCCTCAGGGGTGGATGTGGGGTACCTCGTTGGTGACGCGCGGGGAACCGGAGACCTCAGGATAGACATCTCCAACGCTTCCCCGGCACCTGGGCACGAGGGCGACAAGTATTCCATGACTCAGGAGGAGTCGCGCACCTGGCTCAATGGGGTCACCGCTCATGGGACCATGGTAGGTGGCGTCAATGTGGATATATCCTGGAGTCTCAGCGGCGCGACAGTGACTGTGTCGAATCCAGCACCAGCAGTCGCGGAGGTCGCTTCTAGTCTGGAACAGCTCCTCAACACTCCCATTGCAACCGGAACCGTTAATCTGTCCGAACTGACGCAGGGCAATCCGAACTATTCCTGGAATGACACCTCTGATGTCCCCTATTCCTTCGCGTACCAGGTGGGCTCCGCGTTGACCCCTGGCGGTTCGGTCAGTGTGGATCTGGATGACACGGTTTCCAATTCCTGGCTCAATGACTACAACATCGACAGAAATGCCTCAGGTGCGTTGACAAACATGCCACTGACATCTTTCATGTCCCAACAGGCTCTCCAATCCACATCCGGCATGCCCGGATTCTCCCAATTCTCAGGGATGACCACTGCTTCTGATATGGCGAATTTCATTGTGGCGGACGCTATCAGTAGCGGCAAACTCGACAATTGGACCAACAGTGAGATGATTGATGCGCTCAATGCGATGCTGAGTCAATTAGCAACGATGGGGCTCATCATGGACCCGATCTCATCCGCCAGTGAGCAGGCCATCCGCGACAACACTCCTGCTGGGAATGCGCTTCTCGTCCGGGATGGGTACCCCCAGTGGGTGGCCGACGGCATCTCCGCTGACGTCACTGTCAGATCTTCCCTTGACCCCGGGTCTGTGACCAGCCTCACCCCGACGGGGATCTCAGCGGCTGCCGCGACGACCCCACAGGTCGATCCTCAACACTCATCGGTGAGTTTGTCAACCAACGAGATCGTGGTGAATCCAAAAGCCAGTTGCACAGGGGATTCCGTTGTGAGTCCCTCGTCTGTGGATGTCCAAGTCCTGGTCATGGGCACCGACGGGCAGCCAATGTCAGGAGTGAGCGTCACTTTCGGCGCCGATCTTCCACTCGCGTTGGACGAGACGACTGCGACCACCAATGGTGATGGGATCGCGACCTCCGCAATCCACCTCGTATCAGACAGTGTGACGCAGGGCACAACTGCGAATGTGACGGCACGGGTCGAAGTCGGCTCCGGGACCGATCTGAGCCCCGCGAGCATTCAGATCAGCCCGATCTCGTACATTCCTCCTGCCCCGCCATCGCTCACTGTGACGCCGACAGGCAGCACACCCGTGTACGCAAATGGACAAGACTCGTACACCGCTTCAGTGACGTTCATCGATTTGTGCGGAACCCAGGCTGGCCAATCTGTGGATTTCCAGGTCACAGGGTCAGCTCAAGTGACAAATGTCGCGAACCCCTCTGGGGCTGACGGCATCGCCTCGGCGACAGTGACGGACACCAGAGGTGAGACCGTCACAGTGACTGCCTCAGCGGCGGGGGAGCTGATCGGTTCTCAGACAGTGACCTTCCAATGGGTGCCATTGGCGGCTGGGTTGAGCGTCGCACCCACAAGCGGGGCGGCGACGGTGAAGGCCGACGGCCAAGACTCGTGGACAGCCACGATCACCGTGACCGCCGACGGCCAGCCCGCGCAATTCCCTGACGGTTGGCAAGACCACCTTGTCCTCGAACCATCCTCGCCTGATCTGAGCATTTCTGAGATCACCGCCGGCCCTGCCGGAACCTATGTGGCCACAATCACATCGACGACACCAGGTTCGTACCAGGTGTCGATGAGGTATGACACCACTGATCTTGGCACCAGGCCCGTGTCCTTCGTCTCCAGCGGGCCCAACCCCGTACACTCCACACTGACCCTGTCCCCCTATCCCGCCACCGCCAATTGCGGCGACAACGTGTCTGTCACTGCTCAGGCCCTTGTGACTGATGACCATGACATCCCGCTTCCGGGCGTCGATGTGACCTTCACCGTTGGATCGACGACTCGAACGATACGAACGGGCTCTGATGGGAAGGCATCGTTCGGTATTGAATTCCAAATCCGTTCGAACAGTGTTGTCAACCAAACGATCAATGCCACGATCGATGTCGATGGCACACAGGTCGACATCTCAGGCTCTCCGACTCCGGTCTCCATCGCTGTCCAGGGCGCCTGTTACACCTCATCCCTGACGCTCACCCCTGATTCCACCCCGGTGGACGCGGATGGCGTGAGCACCTGGACGGGGGTGCTGAGCGTCACGTCGGCGACTGGGGATTCAGCCGCTGGACACCCCGGATACGTGGTGGTCAACGTCTTCTCCGGTTCGAACCCAACCGGCAATGTCACCGTGAGCCCGCCCGTCGACAACGGCGATGGCACCTACACCATGCATTTCACGTCGACGACTCCGGGTGACTACGTCGTACGAGCCTCGTGGGCCCAGTACACCGCCCCCGACCAGACGATCACGTTCGCCGCGTTGATCCCAACTGGGGGGACCCTCACTCCGGCGACGCAAACGATCGTCCAACCTTGTGACGGGACCCATCCGCAGGCTCCTGTGACCGCGACGGTCACCGACGCGCAGGGACGTCCGGTTGGAGGGACTCATGTGGTCTTCACTGTGGGGACCAACGCGCCGCAGACAGTGACGACAGGATCTGATGGCACAGTGACCATGAGGGTCAGCAGCACGAGCCAACAGGCCATCAGCACCGTTGAGGTCTCTGCGAGGCTGGAGGGTTCCAGTCAGGACCTGACGGGTTCCCCGGCCACGATCACCTTCCAACTGGCCGACGGCTGCACTCCGACACCCTCGCAGATCAGGTTCGGCGCGAGTGTGACCACGAATCTGGCCACCGCCGACGGCACTGACGCCGACGTGGTGACTGTGATCGTCCAGGACGAGAATGGCAATCCGACCTCCATCGATCCGGCCAAACTGGCTGTCGTCCTTCCTGACGGCTCCAGGCTTCAAGCCGGGGACTTCGTGCAAACGAGGGAAGGGACCTATACGGCATCCATCACAAGCCAGCTTGCCGGTTCGTTCCCCATCAACGTGACGTACACGTCGGGCGACCAGGTGACGATGGTGACTCCGACTCCGCTGACTGTGGTGTTCGTGGTTTGTTGCGCCGTCCCGACGTTATCTGGATCAGTGACGCTGAATCCGGTCCCGGTCACCAATGGACAAACATTGGCAGTAGCCACCGTTGTGGACGGACAGGGCCAACCTGCTCCCGGCATCATGGTGACCCTCCAGATCAGTGGCAACGCACAATTCAGCGATGGCACCCAGACGACCATGGTGCCCACGGACGCCAACGGCCAAGCGACCGCCATGATCACCACGACATCCACTGACTGTGCCAACCAAGGGTTCGACGTCTCCGCGAGCATACCAGGTGTTGACCAGCCGATCCAGTTGTCCCCGGCTCACGCCAGTGTGACGCCCGCTCCCGGTTCCTGCTGGCCGACTCTGACCATCGCAACCGTTCCAACCAACGGTTCCGTGGTGTACGCCAACGGCTCAGATTCGTGGACAGGAGTCTTCACGCTTTCCCAGTACGACGGCAGTCCGATCCTCAACGGGGATGGGTTGTTCCATTCGATCATCGTCTCTGATTCGGCTGGCAATCCCACCGATTCTGTCTCGGTCTCCGGTGTGACCAACAACAATGATGGCACGTACTCAATGTTGTTCACGACCAGTGTGCCGGGCACCTACACGGTGACGGCCATGTGGGGAGACGCTGGCACGGCGTCGCATCCGTCGATGACATTCGCAGCGCTTCCGCTGCCTGTGCCCACTGACTATGCCCTCACGGTGACCACAAACAACAATGCGGCATACGGGGATCCGAATGTGGTGACGTTCTGGGCGTACGACCAGTATGGCCAGCCGTACTCTGGCGCCAGAGCTGATTTCACCCTGACCGGGTCGACGACCGCTTCATTGTCAGCGCAGTCATGCACGACGGATGCATCAGGGTCATGCCCCGTGGAGATCATGAACACGGCAGCAGGGACTGTTCAGGTCCATGCGTTCGTGGGCGGCGTGGAGGTCGCCGGAGTTGATGGGACCAACGCTTCACCCGTGGCGGTCACATTCGCTGAGCCACGCTTGGCGCTCACCGTCGGGGTGTCCCCGGACAGCCTTGTCGCGGACGGCAGCACGACTGCGGTTGTGACAGCCTCCCTGACGAACGATTCGGGTGCGCCGGTGCCCGGACGAGCATCCGATCTGCTGGTTTCAGCCGATTCCAGCCTGACAATCGGCGAGTGGACCGACAAAGGTGATGGCACCTATGCTGCTGCCGTGTCGTCCACGGTCGCAGGCACGTACGCCATCGCCGTGTCCGTCATGGACGGGGAGACTGTCATCGCGACAGCGTCGGCCAATGTCGTTTTCACCGCGCCCACCCCGCCTGCTGTCATGGCTTATGGTGTGATGGTGGGCGTGGACAACCAGCCTGCCGGTGGGACTCCGAATGGGATCGCGTTCACAGCGGTGACTATCGACCCAGTCACCGGGATGCCAACCCCGGTTTCTGGAGTACGCGCTGACTTCGTGATCGATTCAGGATCCGGCGTACTCACGCAGTCCTATTGCGTCACTGAGGAAATTGGTTGCACCGTTGGTGTGACGAGTGATGTGCCGGGCACAGTGGTTGTCAGAGCGTTCGTCGGCGGCCAGGAAGTGGCCGGGATCGCAGGCAGTCTGGAATCTCCTGTGACCCTGACATTCACCGATGCGAACGGGCCGACGCCGAGTGAGTCCGCGTCGCCGACGTCGACGCCAACAATGCTGATGGAGTATGGCGTCTCGGCGGCGCTGAACAATCAGCCCGCTGGCGGAATCCCGAATGCGATCCTCTTCACAGCGGTCAACAGGGATTCGGGATCGGCGGTGCCGGTCGAGGGAGTACGGGCTGATTTTGTGATTGACTCAGGATCCGGCCAGTTGTCATCTGCATGGTGTGTGACCCAGGACCTGGGTTGCTATGTCTATGTGTCCAGTGACGTCGCGGGCACTGTGGTGGTGAAAGCTTACGTGGATGGCCAAGAGGTTGCGGGAATCGACGGCGCCCTCGCTTCGCCCGTCACGCTGATCTTTGGTCCTGCTGCGACGCCGAGCGAGTCTGCCAGTCCGTCGACAAGTGCTTCGCCGAGCGAGTCGGCCAGCCCGACCCAGAGCGAATCTGCCAGTCCGACCCAGAGTGAGTCCGCCAGTGCGTCGACAAGTCCGTCGCCGTCTGCCAGCGAGTCGACGCCACCCCCAGTGCCGGTGAGATATGGGGTGGTGGCGCAGGTGGACAACCAACCTGCGGGGGGAGACCCGGACAAGATCTTCTTCACAGCAGGAACCATTGATGGCAATGGGACAGCCACTCCACAAGCAGGTGTCAAGGCTGATTTCGTCATTGATTCGGGATCTGGCGTACTGCTTCAATCCTCATGCGTGACCGAAGGTTTGGGGTGCTCGGTCGATGTGACCAGCGATGTCCCAGGTACCGTTGTTGTGAGGGCTTTCGTGGACGGCCAAGAAGTGGCGGGCTATCTCGGTTTGTACGACTCTCCGGTCACGCTGACCTTCGGCCCGTCCGCATCGCCGAGCCCGTCCGAGTCCTCGACTCCGACCGAGTCGTCGTCTCCAACCGAGTCCTCGAGCCCATCCCAATCCTCGACTCCGACCGAGTCGTCATCCCAGTCCACGAGTTCGTCTCAGTCCTCGTCACCGTCTCAGTCCTCGACCGCATCTCAGTCAGTGACCTCGGCTCCCACGTCGTCTGAGTCGACGACACCTCCGGTGCCGCTGATCTATAGCGTGATGTCGGGAGTGAACAACCAACCGGCAGGGGGAACCCCGAATACGATTGTCTTCATTGCGGGGGCTCCCGACGCCAGTGGAACGCCCATCCCAGCCGATGGTGTCCGGGCTGATTTCCTCATCGATTCGGGACCGGGTGTTTTGCTTCAGTCGTCATGTGTGACTCAAGATGGGACATGCACAGTCCGGTTGGCGAGCACTGTACCGGGAACTGTGGTTGTCAGAGTTTTCGTGGATGGCCAAGAAGTGGCAGGACTTGGCGGCCTGTATGCCTCACCGGTCACGTTGACTTTCGGACCCGCGGACACATCCCCGACTCAATCGGCTTCGCCGTCGCCCTCATCGACTGAGTCCTCATCTGCGTCGTCCTCATCGACTGAGTCGACCTCGTCTCAGCCCGGGACATCGGCTCCTGCGTCTTCGTCGAATCCGCCGTCTCAATCAGCCTCGCCGTCGCAACCCCTGACGTCGGCACCTCCCACACAGTCGGAGTCCTCGTCCCAGTCGGCATCGCAGTCGTCGTCGAGTTCCCCGTCCCAGTCCAGTTCCCCGTCCCCGAGCGAGTCGACTGTGCCGAATCCGCCGCTTGTGTACGCTGTGATGGTCGGGCGGGACAATCAACCTGCAGGAGGAGGTACGGATCTGATTGGTTTCACTGCCGGAACCTCCACTCCGGTTGATGGCATCCGGGCTGATTTCGTGATCGATTCAGGCTCTGGGACTCTGCTCTCGACGTACTGCGTGACACAAGGAGCAGGATGCGTTGTCGGAGTGACGAGCCCGGTCGAAGGTACCGTCGTGGTCCGGGTCTTCGTCGACGGCCAAGAGGTCCAGGGGGCCGCCGGATTGTACGGATCGCCAGTCACAGTGACCTTCGGTCCCTCAGAAAGCCCGTCGCCGTCTGCGACGTCCAGCCAGACAGCTTCTCCGTCTGAGACGTCCAGCCAGACAGCCACACTGTCGCCGTCTGACATCTCCAGTCAGTCCGCCTCGCCCGCCGGATCTGCCACCGCCAGCCAGTCCGAGACTTCGTCTCCGGCGCCCAGTGAGTCCTCCACACCCGTACCATGTGCCACGGACTGCGAGCCGACCGGACCCGCGGTGTACGCGGTGAGCGTGGGCACGAACAATTCTCCCGCTGGCACCGCGGACACCGTTGTGTTCGTCGCCACAACCCCGGATGGGACCGGGATCTCGGGAGTCCGGGTTGATTTCTCCGTGGTCGTGGGCGCGGGAGTGCTGGCGCCCTCCTGGTGCGAAACCAACGAGCAAGGCGCTTGCTTCGTGTCCGTGTCGAGTGCGGTCTCCGGACAGGTGACCGTGGCAGCCACAGTGGACGGCCAACCGGTGGCAGGAGTCAGCGGTTTGTACGCTTCCCCAGTCGTCTTGACGTTCACTGCTCCGATTGTCACTCCTGTGCCCCCCACATTCACTGCCCCGGCAGATGGCGCGCAGTACCAGTTGTCTCAGGTGAGGACCATCGCAGGCACTGCTCAAGCAGGGTCGATGGTCACAGTCCGAAATGGTGACGCTGTTCTGTGCCAGGTGGTGGCGGATGGGAACGGACAGTGGTCGTGTGGCTACACATTCGGATCGCCGGGCTCCTATCAAATCACCGCAGAGGATCGGGTCGACGACCAGATCACCGGCACCGTTTCGACGGCGTTCACAGTGAACCCCGTGCCTTCTCCGGTCGTCCTGGTTGCGAACTCCTCCACGATCTCCGGCACCGCTCAGTCTGCGTTGAGCGTTCAGGTTTCGACTGTGACTGGGACTGTCATCGGCGTCGCAGTCGTGAATTCAGACGGGACATGGCAGATGACCACTCCGCCGGGGCTCTCCTCAGGGCCGATCATCGTGCTGGCCGCCAATGAGTTTGGCGGAGTCTCCCAGCCCACGTCGTACGTCCTGGATATGGGCGACAACCAGCAGCCGAACCAATGTGTGGGTGGAGGGTGCGATCTTGTGGTTGGGGCCCACCTAACCCTGAACGCCACCTCGGTGGCTGTCGGCGCCACGCTGGTCATCTCCGGCGACGGCTGGACTCCAGGCGAGACCGTCCATCTCACGGTTGATTCGACACCTCGAGATCTGGGCACAGTGACGGCACAAGCCGATGGGACGATCCCTGATGTGAGCTTCATCATTCCTGGTGACCTGGGTGTTGGGACGCACAAGATCACAGGTGTCGGTTCGCAGTCGGGCACCGCGCTGGTGACATTCACCGTCACGGCGTCTGCCGGCGCCCCAGCAGCCAACCCAGCAACCCCACCGGCGGTGTCGGTGCGTACGGGCGGCAGCGCAGCCCCGATGCCGAACCTCGTATGGGTGATGATTTGGTCAACAAGTGTGGGTGGCGCTCTGCTCCTCACGTCGAGGCGTACGAGATCACGAAAGGTCACGAAGGTTTCGTAGCCTTTCATGAAGGGAAGTCCATAGCTCCACCGCCTCTGCTAGCGTGGAGTTATGGCACTTTCTCTCCTCACAAAATCAGATATGTACTCAATCGACGCCTGGTGGCGGGCGTGCAATTACCTGACGATCGGCCAGATCTATCTTCAGGACAACCCACTTCTGCGGCGTCCCCTCCTGGCCGATGACATCAAACCTCGTCTCTTGGGTCACTGGGGCACATCGGCTGGCCTCGGGTTCATCTATGCCCATCTCAACCGGCTGATCCGCCAAACGGGTCAAGATGTCTTGTACGTTGCAGGTCCCGGTCACGGCGGCCCCGCCCTCGTGGCGGCATCGTACCTTGAAGGCTACTATTCTGAGGTTTTCCCCAAGATCACCCAGGACGACGAGGGCATGCGGGCGATGTTCCGTCAGTTCTCGGCCCCCGGCGGGATTCCCTCTCACGCCTCGGTGACCACTCCCGGTTCGATCCATGAGGGCGGAGAACTGGGGTACGCGCTGAGCCATGCCTTCGGAGCCGCCTTCGACAATCCAGACTTATTGGTGGTTGCCGTGGTCGGTGACGGTGAGGCTGAAACCGGACCCCTGGAGGGCGGTTGGAAGGGCGTGTCCTTCCTCAATCCCCAACATGACGGCGCTGTGCTGCCCATCCTGCACCTCAACGGAGCCAAGATCGCCGGTCCGACAGTGTTGGCACGCAAGGACCCCGAGGACGTCCAAGAACTCTTCGAGGGACATGGGTACGAGGTGTTGTGGGTCGAGGGTGACGATCTGCCATGGATCCACGAGCGTTTCGCCAACACCTTGTCGTACGCCTGGGAGAAAATCCGCGCAATCCAGACCGAGGCCCGTGAGGATCCGGAGTGGGACGGCACGAGGCCCACATGGCCGATGATCATACTGCGTACCCCCAAAGGATGGACCGGGCCCAAACTCGTCGACGGTGAGGTTGTCGAGGGGACATGGCGGGCCCACCAAGTCCCCTTGTCGGGGGTGAAGGAGAATCCGGAGCACCTGGCCATGCTGGAACAATGGCTGCGGTCGTACCGGATCGACGAACTGTTCGACACCGACGGTTCGCCGACAGCCCTTGTCAGATCCAACAATCCAGAGGGTGCGAAGAGGATGAGCGCCTCGCCGTACGCCAATGGCGGGCTGCTGACCCGCGATCTGGACCTGCCCGACTACAGGGAGTACGGGGTCGGCGTGACACCTGGCACGCGCGCGACGACACGGGTGGAATCGACCCGCAAGCTGGGGGAGTTCCTCCGCGACATCTACAGCCGAAACCCCAATAATTTCCGTTTGTTCTGCCCGGATGAGACGAACTCGAACAGGCTTGGCGCGGTTTTCGAGGTCTCCGACCGCGCCTTCATGGAAACGACCAATCTCGTCGATGAGCGGATCAGCTCGAACGGTCGTGTGATGGAGGTCTTGAGCGAGCACAATTGCCACGGCTGGCTGGACGGGTACACCCTGACGGGCCGCCACGGGATGTTCGCCACCTACGAGGCGTTCGCCATGGTGAGCGCGTCGATGACCATGCAGCAGGCGAAGTGGCTGGAGGAGGCCAACCACCTGTCGTGGCGCGCCAAGGTGCCGAGCACCAACATCCTGCTCTCCTCGACCTGCTGGCGCAACGACCATAACGGCTTCTCCCATCAGTCGCCCATGCTGATCCAGGTCGTGTTGAACATGCGGGGCGATGTGAGCCGGATCTACATGCCGCCGGATGCCAACTGTCTCGTGGAAGTCGCCGACCATTGTTTCAAGTCACGTAATTATGTGAACCTCATCGTTCAGGACAAACAGCCCCAACCCCAGTGGCTGACCATGGACGAGGCGATCGAGCATTGTACCCGTGGCTACGGGATTTGGGACTGGGCGGGCACCGAGGGCCTGAGTGATGCCAAACCGGACATCGTCCTCGCCTGCGCAGGGGATGTTGTCACGATGGAGGCTGTCGCGGCCGCCGAGATCCTGAAGACCTATCTTCCCCGCATGAAGGTACGCCTGGTCAACGTGGTCGATCTGATGACCCTTTACCGCCCCAAGGACCATCCCCACGGCATGAGCGCCAAGGCGTTCTCGGAGATCTTCACCGATGACGTGGATGTGGTTTTCGCGTTCCACGGGTACCCCGGTGCGATCCACCAATTGGTCCACGGACGCCCCGACGCGGATCGGTTCCGCGCCCGCGGCTTCGTCGAACAGGGGACGACCACCACCCCGTTCGACATGGTCGTACGCAACAAAGTCGACCGGTACCACCTGGTCATGGACGCCATCAACAATGCCGCCAACAAGCCGGCAGGCGCTCATGAGCTCTACCAGTACTGTGAGCGGATGCTCGCCAAGCACGCGGAGTACATCGTGGAGCACCTGGAGGACATCCCCGAGGTCGAGAATTGGGTCCTGGGTGGCGACCTGGGTCCCATGATTCCGGGAAAACCTGCTCGGAAGGGGACTCATCCACAACGTTGATCCTTCACGCCGGAGCTATGTTCCTTGCCGTGCTCGATCTGGTGTGCGGAGATGTCAGATTTTCGCGACATTTCTGCACAACAGATGAAGTACGGCAAGAGCCCTCGTTCGGGATGAGGCAGGCGCCTCAGGCCTGGAGTTCAGCCGCGTACGCCTGGACTTTGGCGCCTTTGGCCTCGGCGGCCACACGCAAGGAGTCCTGGAAGGCCAGGACCTTCTCAAGCAGATCAGGATCTGCTTGAGCCAGAATCCGTGCGGCGAGCAGCCCAGCGTTGCGGGCGGCGCCCACGCCCACGGTGGCCACGGGGACTCCGGCGGGCATCTGCACGATGGAGAGCAGGGAATCCAACCCGTCCAGTTGTGCGAGTGGAACGGGCACGCCGATGACAGGCAGGGGAGTGACGGCTGCCAGGATCCCGGGCAGATGGGCGGCGCCTCCGGCGCCCGCGATGATGACGCGGATCCCACGGGTGTGGGCTCGACGCCCGTACTCGATCGTCGCATCGGGCATCCGGTGCGCTGAAATCGCCGTCGCCTCGAACGGGATGGAGAATTCATTCAGTGCCTTCGCGGCTTCGGCCATCACCGGCCAGTCGGAATCTGATCCCATGAGGATGGAGACAAGGGCAGATGCGCTCATAATAACGCCTTTCTTGGACGTTTCCCGGATGTCATCGTGACGAAGTCAGGATCTCGTTTTCCGCTGGTCCTATACGTTCGGCTCAAGTTTACTAGCTCTTCGGGCACACACACCGCCGAGTCCATCTATCCAGCACCCCAGTTCATCCCTCGCCAGTTGTGATATTACACTTGTTTCCATGAACAACAGATCCACGGCACTTCTGACCGATGAATACGAACTGACCATGGTACGCGCCGCCCTCAGAGCCGGGACGGCCAACCGTACTTCTGTCTTCGAGCTTTTCGCCCGCCGACTGCCGTCAGGACGGCGGTACGGCGTGGTGGCCGGGGTTGGGCGGGCCCTGGAAGCCATCGCCGATTTCCGGTTCGGGGACGAGGAATTGGGCTTCCTGGAGCGGGAGAAGATCGTCGACGCCCCCACGGCGGACTTCCTGGCCAACTTCCGTTTCAACGGATCGATATGGGGGTACGGCGAGGGAGACCTGTATTTCCCGGGATCCCCGCTGATGATCGTCCAGGGCACCTTCGCCGAAGCTGTCGTGCTGGAGACCTTGTTGTTGTCGATTTATAACTACGATTCCGCGGTCGCCTCCGCCGCGTCCAGGATGACACTCATGGCCGAGGACCGTCCCTGCATCGAGATGGGGTCGCGCCGGGCCAACGAGTACGCCGCTGTGGCCGCTGCCCGGGCGGCCTATGTCGCGGGGTTCGCCTCCACGTCCAATCTGGAAGCCGGACGTCACTACGGGGTGCCCACCACGGGCACGGCCGCGCACTCCTTCACCCTTCTGCATGACACCGAGGAAGAAGCGTTCCGCGCCCAGATCGAGACCCTGGGGGAGAACACGACACTGCTTGTGGACACCTACGACATCGAGACGGCAGTACGCCTCGGCGTCGAGCTCACCCATGGCAGGCTCGGGGCCGTACGCATCGATTCCGGGGACCTGACCGCGACAGCCCGGGAGGTACGGGCGTTGCTGGACGAACTGGGTGCGACGAACACCCGCATCATTGTGACCTCTGACTTGGACGAATGGCAGTTGGCGGCGTTGGCGGGAGCGCCGGTGAACGGCTATGGCGTGGGCACCTCCCTCGTGACCGGTTCGGGGGCGCCCACCTGTTCCATGGTGTACAAACTGGTCGCCCGCGCCGCGTCGGACGAACCGGACGCCCCCATGATCTCCGTGGCGAAGAAATCGATGTCGAAAGCCACCATGGGGGGCCGGAAGTACGCCGTGCGCCGCCGGGACGTCAAGGGCATCGCCGAAGCCGAGCTGATCGGTGTCAGCGGACCGCCCCCGTCGCAGGTGAACGATCGTGTGTTGCTTCGCGAATTGATCCGCCACGGTGAGATCGTGGGCGCCGAGCCGCTGGACGACGCCCGGGCCCGTCACGAGATGGCCCGAGCGGAACTGCCCAGGGACGGGTGGAAGATGAGCCGCGGGGAGCCGGTGATCCCGACGTACTACGTGGACGAGGCTGGTACAATCCTGCCCACGCCGTACGGAGGATGACAGGCGGTGAAATCTGTTCTTTCCGGCGTGCCTGGCATTGTCTGTACTCACCTTGGACCCATACTAGGAGGGTACTGACGTGAGTTGGGAGCTGATTGATGACAGATGTGAATGGGGTGGCCCATCGCAGTGAGGTCGTGAAAACCCGGAGGGGCTACACCCTGTTGGGGTTGGGGCTGTTCCTGCCCGGATCGGCCCAGGCCGTCTATGGGTCGAAGAAATGGGGGCGGTTCTCTCTTAAACTATTGATGATCCTTTTCTTCCTGGCTGTCGTCGCTCTCATCCTCACACTGTGTTTCCGCAACGTCATGATCGGGGTGTTCGCCAACGGATTGTTCCTGAAAGCCCTTGCCATCCTCGTGTTCGCCTTGTGCCTGCTGTGGGCCGTGCTGATGGTGAACACCTGGTGGATCTCCTCGCCACGGTCGATGGGGACGAAAAAAGGCACGATTTTCACTGTCGTCGCATTGATGCTGGCTGTGGTCATGGTCACGGGCACCGTGTGGGTGGGCCGGGCCGCGTGGGCGACCGGTGGGGCGTTGACCAACATTTTCTCTGGGGGCGGCAACACCGAGCACAACAAGGGCCGTTACAACATTCTGCTCCTGGGCTCAGACGCCGGACCCGACCGGTGGGGGATGCGCCCGGACTCCATCACCATCGCCAGCGTCAGCGCGGACACCGGGCGTACTGTCCTGTTCAGCCTCCCGCGCAACCTCGAATGGGTCCCGTTCCCCGACGACTCGCCCTTGCATGCCCTCCATCCTGACGGGTACGGATGCAGCGACGACTCGTGCATGCTCAACGCGGTGTACCTGTTGGGGGTGGAGAACGCCAACCTTTACCCCGATTCTGACGATCCGGGGATCCAGGCCATGATCGACGGCGTCACCGGTGCGACAGGGCTGCCGATCAACTACTACGCCATGGTCGACATGCAGGGGTTCATCGACCTCATCGACGCCATGGGCGGGCTGACCATGACGATCAACGAACGAGTCGCGCTCAATCCGGCTGACGACGTCTGGCTGGAGGCTGGCGTGGACCGGCATCTGACGGGGTACGAGACACTGTGGTTCGCCAGGTCAAGAGCCCAGGCTTCGGACTTTGTGAGGATGCAGCGCCAGAAGTGCGTCATGGCGGCCATGCTGAACCAGCTCAATCCCACCACCGTCGCCACCAAATTCACACAATTGGCATCGGCGTCGGGGGAGACCGTGAAAACCTCTGTTCCTTCCTCACAGATCGGCACTCTCACGGATCTGGCCCTGAAAGCCCGGGCTCTGCCCATCATCTCGGTGGCGTTCGTCCCGCCGCTGATCCATCCGGGCAACCCTGATTTCACCTACATTCACACTGTCGTGGCCGACACCATCTCGCAATCGGAGGCGTTGGACAATCCGGTCGAACAGCCGACTGAGGAACCTGTTCCCGACCAGACGACCGAGCCAGCCGACACAGGCGAACTTGCGCCTGCGCCCGAGTCCACGGACACAGTCGACCCAACCATCACCAATGATCTGGACCAGGTTTGTTCAGTGAGTTGACTCCAGCGCGTCTCGTACATCCGGCCATTGTTCCGATGGGATCACGGACAGGGGAGGAGCGACGACACCTGGCCGATAGTCCTGGCCGGACAGGGTTGCTGTGCGTCCTCCCATCTCGGTGACCATGAGACTGCCCGGCAGGTGGTCCCACGGCTTGCCCTCGCGGTAGAGGAGGAAGTCAATCTCGCCTTCCACGAGTTTCGGGTAGTCGATCCCGCACGAACCCCAGCTGCGGCGAAGATCGAGGGTGTCAGCCTGCTCGAGGCGTACGTATGCCGCTCCGAGCAGGCGTGACCGATCGGCACGACGGTCGATGGGTGTCTGGTCACGACTGACGCCCGCCCCCTTTTCGGCGTGGTACATCGCTGAATGAATGGGCTGGTAGATCCACGATTCGACGACTTCCCCACGGTACAGACGAGCGATCATCATCGCGAAATCGGGAGAGGTTCTGGTGAAGTTCCGCGTACCGTCGATGGGGTCGATGACCCAGGCTTCTTCCGCGTCGGCCAAACCGTCGAGGATCTCCGGAGTGAAGAAAGCCTGCTCCTCGCCGACGATCACAGCGTACGGCGTGAGCTTTCTCAGCGCCTGGGAGATCTGCGCCTCGGCTTCACGGTCGGCGATGGTGACGAGATCCCCAGGTCCCTTCTCACTCACCTGTGTGTCGGTGAGAGTGCCGAAATGTGGGATGACAACAGATTCGGCGACGTCGAGAAGGATGGTTCGTACCTCATCGCTGGACTTCATTTGTTCATCCTATAGCGCGGGGCAGCCCGATGTACTGGCATTCGAGGTATTCCTCGATTCCTTCAGTTCCTCCTTCGCGGCCCAACCCGGATTGCTTCACTCCCCCGAAAGGCGCGGCGGCATTGGAGATTGGTCCGGTGTTGACGGCCACCATCCCCACCTGGAGCTGGCCGGAAAGGCGCAGCACCCTGGTCATGTCCGAGGTGTGGAGGTACCCAGCCAGACCATAGTCGGTGGAGTTGGCCCGGCGTACGATTTCCTCCTCAGTGTCAAAGACGGTGAGGGGTGCGACGGGCCCGAAGATCTCATGGGTGAGCAGAGGAGTTCCCTCGGGGACATCACACAACACGGTTGGGGGATAGAAGAAGCCCGTTCCTTGTGGGAGGACACCCCCGGTTCTCAGCCGCGCGCCACGGGACAGGGCGTCCTCGACGGCGGCGGCGACAGATTGGCGCTGGACGGCGCTGACCAGGGGTCCCAGGTCCACACCCGGTTCCAGTCCTGGTCCGACCCTCAGGGCGGAGAAGGCCTCGGTCAGGCGGTCGGCGAACTGCTCGGCGATGCCGCTTTGGACATAGAACGTGTTGGCGGCGTTGCAGGCCTCGCCGTTGGACCGGGTTTTGGCGATCACAGCCGAGCGTACGGCCTGGTCGAGATCGGCGTCATCGAAGACGATGAACGGCGCGCATCCCCCGAGTTCCATGGATGTACGAACCACGTTCTGGGAGGCCTGTTCCAGCAGGGTACGACCGACTTCGGTGGAACCGGTGAAGGACAGTTTCCGTAAACGTGGATCGGCCAGGATGGGGGTGGACACACTCGCCGCGGATGAGGATGTGATCACGTTGACCACTCCGGAAGGGACTCCGGCCTCAACCAACAGGTGGACGAAAGCCAGCGCCGTCAACGGGGTGAGCGAGGCGACTTTGACAACGCATGTACATCCTGCGGCCAGGGCGGGTCCGATCTTGCGGGTCAGCATGGCCAGGGGGAAGTTCCACGGGGTGATCAGCAGGCAAGGCCCCACGGGCCGGGCGACGGTGAAGATGGTGAGGGCGCCCTCAGGCGCCACGGCGGTACGCCCCCCGATCCGGGCTGTCTCCTCCGAGAACCACCTCAGGAACTCAGCCCCGTACGCCACCTCCGAGCGGGCGTCAGCCAGAGGCTTGCCCATCTCGAGCGTGATGAGGGTGGCGAGCTGTTCACTGTGCTCAGTGACCAGGTCGAATGCGCGGCGAAGGATTTCCGCTCGTTGGCGGGGAGCGGTCTTGGCCCAACTGTCCTGGGCCTGACAGGCAGCATCCAGGGCGGCCATCGCATCCACAGGACCAGCGTCGGCCACCTCGGACAGCACCTCCTCTGTGGCAGGGTTGGAGACGGTGAAACGGCGTCCAGACTCGGCAGGGCGCCAGGAGCCGCCGATAAATAAGTCGGTGGGCGCACATTCGAGTGCCTCAGAGATGGGATCAGACATTGGTACCTCCATTCGACAGCATGTGTCAGTGTCTATCGTCCCACCTGGCCAGAGGTATGGCAACGGAGATCCGGGGGTACTTGTCGTCATCTTGACGAAGTCAGGATCTCGCCGCGAATATCCGAAAATGGAGCTTGATTTGGTATTGACGAGATATATCATCAAGTTTATTCTTGGTATATATCGAAGCCAGAAATTAAGTCGTGAGACCTCAGGGGACCCTTTCTAGACAATGTTGGAGGTAGTGTTGCTGGAGCAAAGGTATCATGACGTGCCTTATGAGGTGGCAAATCCGGAGTGGGAGCGGCTTGATGATTTAGTAGCGTTAGCAGATGGGCGGGCGTGTATTTTACGGGGTGCGTTGGATGCGCCGCTCAGGTCGGCCAAGTCGGCGTTGATCGGGGAAAAGGGTGATGCTATCCGTGATCAGTTGGCCAGATTGAGGTCAAAGGTGGTGTCTGCAGCTGACGACACGGTGGAGGCAATTCGTGAGAAGAGAGATGCACAGGATCGTATGTTGGCGAAGACTCGTGTGGAGTCGTATCAGGTGTGGGTCCCGGATCAGGCAGTGTGGTGAGAGGGGAACTGTGCCATGGCGTTTGTGTTGATTGACTTGGATGCGATGGCCGCGTTGATCAAGGATTTGAAGAACGCGAATGCGGACTCGTTGGGTGCGGCGTTGGATCTGAAGGATAAAGCGGTTCAGGCGGGGGTGAGCACGTCTGAGCTAGATATGTGGACTGGAGGGTTGAGTGCTCAAGAGTTGGAGGATTTGACGACTTGGTGTGTGCGGGCGTTGGCGTTAGCACAGTTGATCGCAGCAGCTGAACCAAATTTCTTTGTGGGTATGCCCGTGTCTTTTGATGATTCTGACGTTTCGTCATTGTCCCGATCTGAAGCTGAGGCGTTGGCTAGAGGGTTAGCATACAGGTTGGCTAACGGTGGGTTGGACGATAATGACTGGGACGTGTTGGTACGCAATCAATCGGATCCTTATTTTGCGGCAGCATTGATGAATTCGACGACGCCGTCGGTTTTGGCTGATGTGGCACAGAGGCTGTCGGATGAGTTTGCGCAGGGTGGAGATCAGGAGGTGTTTTCTCAGCGTTTGTCCGCATTGGGTGGGGCGTTGGGGGCTGCATCACGATCGAGGATGTTGGGTGGTGGTTTTGCGGGCATGGTTGTAGACGTGTTGGAAGGATCGGGATCTGCTCCTGCGGCGTTGAGTGTAGTGTTATCATATGCAACATGTGATCCAGGGTTCGCAAGGACGATCGCCGAACAAGTGTACAACTATGAAACAGGGGTGGAGTTTCCTGGCACGTGGAGCCAGGGTGTTGCTGATGGGACGTGGTTCACAATGCCAGACGGAAGCTTGCGTACTGATGTGATGGCTGGCGTGATGGCAATGCTGGGACGTTCTCCGCAGGCAGCGCAGGAGTTTTTCACTCAGGGGGGTTCATCGACTATCTCCATTGATGGGTATGAGGTCACAGTCAATGATCGGATGCAATACTTGATCGCTTCTCGGATATGGGCGACTGAGTGGGGCAGTGACGAGGGTGCTGGACTGGGTGCTGCGTTGGAGGCAGCCGCAGGATTCTCTGCTGACGGGAAAGCGGTAGCAAGTCAGGCTTGCGCAATTGCAGATGCTGAGGAACGTCATCGTCGGGGTTGGCATCCCAGTGCCAACATGGTCGACAGTCTTGATCGTCTTGCGGATGTGAATCCGGATTTGAGTCGGGGTTATCTCAGTTTGGACCAGATCCTTGTTCAAGACCAGGTTGTGGACGATACTTTGCTTTTCCATTGGGAAGCGAATTGGCCGATCAGTCTGGTAATGGATCCTATTGATCAAGTGACTCAGACAGAAGCGGACCTCATCAATGGCATGGCATGGTGGAATTTACCCGATTTTAGGTATGCGCACGATTGGGCTTTCAACGAAGCAGATGCTCGGTTTCCGCCAGATGAGAATGGCTACACCCAAAACGACAATCATAACGATGCTTTCCGGCACGCTTATTGGAATGCGTTGATGACGAGTCATATTGGTGAAGAGTTCGCCGCTAAGTACGGAACCGCCCATGAGGGTCTCCCAGACAATCAAGCAGTTCGTGAAGCGATGGACTTGTTCAATAATGGTGTGGGCAGACGGATTGCAGCTGAAAATCCCCACGCTTCTGACGAAGAACTAGCTGATTTGGTCCAGCAAGCTGTCAATGATGGCGATATGGTTGTTGTTGATCAGAATGGCAATTTGGCGTGGTCCAACCAAGTGGCCCAAGGGCAATGTGGGATGGTACCTGCTTCTCAACCTGGAATGCCTGGTCGACCTCGTGGTGACTTTGAAGTAGTAACGGAAAGTTAGGGAAATGAACGGTCGCATTGGCACAAAAGCTATGGTCATGGTGTGTATGTTGTTGTTCTTCACTTCTGCATGTTCATTTGGTAAGGAGACTTCAGTGCAAATAACCTACGACAACAGTTTTGAATCCGCTTTGATAGAGCTAGTCCATACAGATGGTCTGGCTCCTTTGCATGACTTGACTGACTGGGAGTGGGATCGAGTATCGGTTTTCTTCGAAGGTGACAAGACTAGTTTCGTAGAAACTGAAGTGGGGACACCACTGGCGGGCATCACTGACACTCGAAGCGACTATCTGTCAATAAGAGGAAACTTGATCGTATTCCAATTGGAAAACCGAGTGACGAAAGTCATTGGAACGGTCATTCCCCGGATTCAGACGAATTATGATCCTGATGGGCGACGATCCTATTCGGGTAGGGTCATTGTTTTGGCTGATCCACGGGGATACGATAATTGTGTTCTTCAGGATGACAAATCGTCCAGATGAGTGGATCCCATTTGCATGATTGGGTATGAGTGAGCCGTAACCGCATGATGAAAGTGGACGAGCTATGAATCAACGATTCGTTATCGTAGCCGCATTCGCGTGCATGGTAAGTGCAATTTTACTTTTCAGCATGTTCCTCTCATAAGCAGACTCCAGTAGGAATTGTCAACGATAAAGATTTTGATGCGGCTCTTGCTGATGTGGCGAAGTCCAGGGGTCAGGCTACTTTGCACGATCTGACCAACTGGGAGTAGGACCGAGTTTCGGTTTTTTTGAAGGTGATGAAGTAAGTTTTATAAAAGCTGAAGTGGGGACCTCCTTGGGGTATCTCACCGATAGAAGCATAAAGTACTTGAATATCAGAGGAAAGCTGATTGTCTTTCAAAAGGATGGAAATGTGACAAAACTCCTTGTCGTTAATAATCTTTGGATTTATAACGAATATCCTTCTGACGGCCGACGTTCTTTCACTGGCGACGTCGTCACCAATCCCAACACTCACACAATTGCATCCTAATGGATGGCAACTCTCCCGGACGAATGAATGTATTTGAGTCTGGGGAATCAGATCGTGTATGATGTTCAGGTTGGTTTGGGCGATGTGCCCATCGAAATCAAGGAGTACCAATGGCAGCCGTATGCGACATCTGTTCCAAGCGCCCGAGCTTTGGGCATAATGTGCCATGGTCGAAGAAGAAGACGAATCGCCGGTGGAACCCCAACATTCAGCGTGTCCGCGCCGTCATCAACGGTACCCCCCAACGCCTCAACGTCTGCACAGCCTGCCTGAAGGCTGGTAAGGTCTCCCGCTGACAAGCTGGAACACACGGGCGTTCGCCGAATTGGCGACCCACCTGGATAAGGTGGTGGGGACTGCCACCGCCAAAGCATTCCTGGGACTGAACTGTGAAACGCTCGGGGATTTGCTGCGCCTGTTGCCGCGCCATCTCATGTCCGGCACCGACGTCACCGACATCCATGCGCTCATCGAACAAAACCGCGGCAGCGAGGAGTACGTCGCCCTGATGGCCAATGTGGCCAGGGTCGAGATCAAGGGCCAACCTCCCAAACAACGCCTTGAGGTACGTTTGACCGATGGGCACGGCTGGATCACCGCCACTTTCTTCGGACGCAACTCGCTCATCTCGTACTGGCAGCGCATCCTGTCACAATCCAGCCGCGGGATTTTCGCCGGCAAATTGAGTTGGTTCAACGATTCCCCCCAACTGGCCCATCCGGGGTTCGTGATGATCACCGACCATGGTTTCGTGGGTTCGGCCCAAAACGCGAAGATGGCAGAAAGGGTCTCGACAAGCTCTTTCATCGGGCTCTATCCGCAAACCGCCAAGCTGGCGACCTGGACCGTCGCGGAGTCCATTGAGCTGGGTTTGGCCCGGATCGCAGGTGTCGACGACCCCCTTCCTGGGTGGGTACGAGACCTCGCCCAGGTCCCTGAAATGGAACAGGCGTTCCGCGACGTTCATGAGCCGGTCAGCCAAGAGGCGTACGACCTGGGCAAGAAAAGACTGCTCTTCGATGAGGCTTTCGCGGCGCAGGTGGCCATGGCGTACCGTCGTGAGGACGCCTCCACGCACACCGCCCGTCCCCGCCCACGCAAATCGGACGGGTTGCTGGCGAGTTTCGACGCGAGGCTGCCCTTCACCCTCACGAGAGAACAAAGACAGGTGGGGGAGGACATCGAAGCCGACCTCGGCCGTTCCCGGCCCATGCAAAGACTCCTTCAAGGCGAAGTCGGCTCGGGCAAGACCGTTGTGGCGTTGAGAGCCATGCTCACCGTCGTCGACGACGGGAGCCAGGCGGTGCTGATGGCTCCCACGGAAGTCCTCGCCCAACAACATGCGTACACTGTCACACGGCTGATGGGAGACCTGGCCTCAGGAGACCTGCTGTCCGGCGGCGACGGCACCGATGTCGTCCTGCTGACCGGGTCCATGACCGCCTCAGCCAAGGGGGAGGCTCTGGACAAGATTTCTTCCGGCCAGGCGGGGATCATCATTGGCACCCATGCCCTGCTCGCCCATGGGGTGAGGTTCCATGATCTGGGTCTGCTCGTCATCGACGAGCAGCACCGTTTCGGGGTCGAGCAGCGCAACGCCTTGATGGATCAGGGGCCGACCCGCCCGCACGTGCTCGTGATGACGGCCACACCCATTCCCAGATCGGTGGCCATGACCGTGTTCGGCGACCTCGACGTGTCCACTCTCACCCAGATCCCGGCGGGAAGGGCGGAGGTCACGACAACAGTGGTGGATGTGGTCAAACGTCCGGCATGGGTCGAGCGGGCCTGGGTGAGAGTACGCGAGGAGGTGGCCAAAGGCCGCCAGGCGTACATCGTGGCGCCCAGGATCGACCCGAGCGACGGACATGAGGGAGCCTCGGTGGTCGAACTCGCCGCCATGCTCTCTAAAGGGCCATTGTCGGGGCTCAGGATCGCCGTGCTCCACGGGCGCCTTCCCGCCAGTGAGAAGACGGAGATCATGGCCCGCTTCACTGCCGGGGAGGTGGATGTGTTGATCGCCACCTCCATGATCGAGGTGGGCGTGGACCAGCCCAACGCCTCCATGATGGTGATCTCGGACGCCGAGAGGTTCGGCATCTCCCAACTCCACCAGTTGCGCGGCCGGATCGGGCGCGGAGCTTATCCGGGGGTGTGCCTGCTTCTGACAGGCGCCGAAGAAGGCACCCCGGCCCGGGAACGACTGGAAATCGTGGCAGCCACAAGGGATGGGTTCGAATTGGCCCAGGCTGATTTGGCCCAACGCCGTGAAGGGGACGTTTTGGGGATGAGCCAGTCGGGGCGGCGGAGTTCACTGAGATTGCTCCGCGTGCTCGACCACGCCGACATCATCGAGTTGGCGAGGGGGATCGCCGAGCAGGTTGTGGCCCGCGATCCGGCGATGACAGATCCGGGAGTGGCAGACTATGTGGCCGACATCGAGTCCCGAGCCCAGGCCGATCTGGACGAATCCACGTGATCTGCGCTCAGCGGTACTTCTCGATGGGGTCCAGACCGAAGGAGAACTTCCGGGCGGAGATTTCAGAGACATAGATCCTCACGAAGATCGTCTTCACAGTCGGAACCCACGGTTTCAGTCTCAACGCCTCGGCCCGGGCGATCTCAGCCGGGTCTGTGATCGGGGCGGCGTGTCCTTTGATGATGACGGAGTACCCCACCTCTTCGGTCCAGGAATCAATTTCAAAACAAACCAAGCTGTACGAGATCAGGCTCGACAGCTTTGTGCCCTCAGCGGTACGGAAAACCAGCGTCTCCCCATCGACAGCGTAGTTGATAGGGAAAATATCTAGTCCGACATCAGATTTGACAGCCAATCGGCCGAGGCGTTGCCCAGCGAGCAGGTCCCAGGCCTTGTTGGTGTCCAGAGAGATGGCGGGAGAGTCATTATCTGTCATGAGTAGATTCTTTCACGTAATCTTGAGTGGTGAGCAGGATTATCGCAGGTAAGTTTGCTTCTCGGCGTGTCATCATGCCTGAGGGCGATACTACACGACCGACCACCGATCGTGTCAGGGAATCCGTCTTTGCCCAGATCGCATCGTGGCTGGGCGTGGTGGACCGTGACCCCGCAGACCAGTTGGCAGGTCTTTCTTTCCTTGATTTGTACGCCGGATCGGGCGCGGTGGGTCTCGAGGCGTGCTCCAGGGGGGCCGAGGTGACCTGGGTCGAGAACAACCCAATCGCGTTACGAGCCATCAGAAAAAACCTCGATATCTTGAAAGTGACCGGTACGGTGAGGATAATGGATGTGGCTCGCTTCCTTTCGACGAGACCGCGCCTTTTCGATCTGGTATGGATGGACCCTCCGTACTCGGTGCCGAATGAGGAAATCGACGCGATTTTGGGCATGGTGGACAAGAAAGGGTGGGTGAGCCAAGGAGGATTGGTTCTGGTGGAACGCGCCGGACGTACATCTGCGATAGAGTTTCCTGAGAGTTTCCTGAACGTGGGAACGAGACGATATGGGGACACCATCGTTTATAGCGCAGAGAAAGGACGCACGTGAAAGCTGTCGTGCCAGGGTCATTCGATCCGTTCACGTTGGGCCATTGGGACGTGGTGTCCCGGGCGTCGCGACTTTTCGACCAGGTCATCGTCGGCGTCGGGGTCAACATCGGCAAACAAAGCATGTTCGATATGGACAGCAGGGTCGAGATGGCCCGTGAGGCTGTGGACGAATTGGACAATGTCAATGTCGCTCCCATGGAGGGCCTGCTCGTCGATTTCTGCGCGTGCCATGGCGCCGCGGTGGTTGTGCGAGGGGCTCGTGGCGGGGCGGATTTTGAAGCAGAATGGGCAATGGCGGTGATGAACCATTCCCTGGGGAGGGTCGAGACGATCGTCTTGCCCGCATCCCCATCGGTCTCCTTCATCTCGTCGACCTTGGTACGGTCGGTTGCCCTGGCAGGGGGGGACGTGGCGCCGTACGTGCCACATAATGTCTCTATCTTTATGCAAAGGAGTTGTAATGGGTGAAACTCAGACTGAACGGCGGCTGAGGGATCTGAAGAGGACCATTGTGGAGGCCAGGTCGGTGCCCATGTCCGCCTCATGCATGGTCAACCGCGCCGAAACCTTGTCCGTCATCGACACGATCATCGCCGGGTTGGAAGAGGACATCGAATCCAGGGCCCAGGAAGAGGCGGCGAATTCGGGGCGGCGCGGCTGGGACATCGTCGATCAGACCGAGATCGTCCAGGAGGCCCGTACGAGAGCCGCGCGTATCGAGGCCAAGGCCAAGGCCGAGCAGGAGGAACTGCTCGCCGAAGCGGACCGGTACGTGGAGACCCGCCTCGCCGCTTTCGAAGCCGAACTGCAGGTCACCTTGTCCAGGGTCGGCGTCATGAGGGACCGTCTGATGAGCAAGGCGAAGCCGGAAGACCTCGATGAGACGACCATCCTGCCCCGATGGGACGAGTGATGTCCGCCGATTTCTCGCTCAGCCTCAAGGGTTTGAGAAGGACTCAGGGGGCCATCAGGGAATTCTCATTCCAGGCCGGATTTCCTGAGAGCCTCGAATCCGGGCTGGTCACCCTGCCCCGAGATAAGGATGTCCTGGTCGAGGGCACACTGGAATCCGTGGGGGACGGGGTCCTCGTCACCGCGATCGCGTACGCCGAACCCGATGCCCAATGCTCGCGCTGCCTGACCCAGTTCACCCTGCCCGTCGAGGCTGACGTACAGGAGTTGTTCGTCTATCCCGAGCACGGCCAGGAGTACGAGGAGGAAGACGTGAGCCTCATCCACGACGACATGATCGATTTGACCCAGGCCGTCCACGACGCGATCATTCTCGATCTTCCCCTGATCCCGCTGTGCCGCGAGGATTGCCCAGGGTTGTGTCCGACATGTGGGGCTGATTTGAACACCGACCCCGACCACAGTCACGGCGACGTCATCGATTCGCGTTGGCTCAGCCTGGCCGAATGGGGTAAGATAACCTAGTTGCCCGCTGAAAGAAGAGTTGGGCGAGGAGTAAGGAGAAGACAAGTGGCTGTTCCTAAGAGGAGACTGTCGCGCGCGAATACCCATGCCCGCCGTTCCCAGTGGAAGGCCGAGGCGCCTTCTTTGGTCACCTGCGCCAATCCTGCTTGTGGCGCCAAGCATCTGCCCCACACGGCTTGTCCGTCGTGCGGTCAGTACGGCCCGCGCGGCGCGCGTCGCCAGGTGCTCCAGGCCTGACAGGGTGTGAGCCGGCTCACAGAATTACTGCATGAGTTGGGGATTGCGATGGACCCCTCACTCATGGATCTGGCGTTCACTCATCGTTCCTGGGCGTACGAGAATGGTCGCGGGGCGACCAATGAACGACTCGAATTCCTGGGCGATTCCGTGCTGGGTTTCATCGTCACCGAGCACATATACCGTACATATCCCGAGCGTCCCGAGGGACAGTTGGCGAAGGTACGGGCCGCAGTCGTGTCCGGGCATACTCTGGCCCAGGTGGCCAGGGGTTTGGAGATCGGCGCGGAGATGAAACTCGGCAAAGGGGAGGTCGCCACACACGGGGAAGCCAAAGAATCCATCCTCGCCGACGCGATGGAAGCCGTCATCGGGGCCGTCCATCTGGCCGGTGGAGTCGGGGCGTCCTCAGTTTTCGTCCACCGCATCCTCGATCCCGTGATCGCCGAGGCCGCGCAGATGGGCGCCGGGTTGGATTGGAAATCGTCATTGCAAGAGTTGGCGGCGTCGCTGGGCATTCCCGCCCCTCAGTACACCGATCAGGCGTCGGGTCCCGACCACGAGCGTACTTTCCTCGCAGAAGTACGGGTGAACTCCCACATTCTCGGCACCGGAACAGCCACCAGCAAACGCGGGGCCGAACAGAAAGCCGCAGAGATGGCGTACGGGGTTTTGAGCAAGTTCGCGGAGGCGGGGTCGTGATGGCCAGTCTGTTCGAACGGTACTCCAAGAGCTTGGGCCAACTCGTCAAATACTCCCTCGTCGGTGGGTCGGGGGTGTTGGTCAACATGCTCGTGGCCATCGCGGCCAGGAAGATCGTCGAGACCATCTGGCCAAGCATCCATGAGGCGGACGTCCTTTTTCCTCTTTTCAACACGGCATACAGCATCCGGTGGTGGATGATTTATTCGATGTTCGCTTTCGTGATCGCCAATCTCTCCAATTACGAACTCAACCGGATCTGGTCGTTCAAGAGCAAGCACCACGCAGGATGGTGGAAAGAGTTCGTGCCCTTTTTCACCGTCGGCCTGCTGGCCCAGTGCATCGGGATGATCTTGGAACGGGCGCTGATGAACGCCGGCTCACCCCTCGAATTGCCGTCGTCGATTTTCGACGATTCCACAGGATTCAGGAGGAAATGGTACTGGGCGCATCTCATCATGATCGCTGTGACCATCCCCATTTCTTTCCTTTTGAACAAGTTTTGGACCTTCCGTGAGATCAGGAAACACCCGGAAGTCATCGAGGAATCCGACCCGCAGCACTTCTCCGACGAACAGGAGTGAGCGGTGTACCTCAAGAAGCTCACCCTGCGCGGGTTCAAGTCCTTCGCCTCTGCGACCTCGCTGAGGCTGGAACCGGGGATCACCTGCATCGTGGGTCCCAACGGGTCCGGAAAATCCAACGTCGTCGACGCCCTGGCCTGGGTGATGGGGGAGCAAGGAGCAAAATCGCTTCGCGGGGCGAGCATGGAAGACGTCATCTTCGCAGGCACAAGTTCGCGGGCCCCTCTCGGGCGGGCGGAGGTCCAACTCACCATCGACAATACCGATGGGGCGTTGCCGATCGACTACACCGAGGTCACGATATCCCGGACGAAATTCCGTAATGGGAACTCTGAGTACGCCATCAACGGGACCAGTTGCCGGTTGTTGGACGTACGGGAGTTGCTGTCAGACTCCGGTATCGGACGTGAGATGCATGTCATCGTGGGACAAGGGGAATTGGACCAGATCCTTCAGGCCACCCCGGAAACCAGACGCGGTTTCGTGGAGGAGGCCGCGGGCGTCCTCAAGCATCGGGAGCGCAAGGAGAAGGCCCTGCGCAAACTCGATGCGACCGAGGCAAACCTCAATCGGTTGACGGATTTGATCTCCGAGATCCGCCGTCAGCTCAAACCCCTGGGCCGCCAGGCCGAGGTGGCCAAGAGGGCGTCACTGGTCCAGGCTGATCTTCGCGACGCCAAAGCACGTTTGTTGGCCGACGATTTGGTCCAGGCGCACTCGGTTCTGGCGAACGAGTCCGCCGACGAGGATTCCGTACGCGCCCGCCGGGCCCAGGTGGAGGCCGACCTCGGCGCCGCTCGAACCATGGAGGACGAGTCCCGTGCCGCCATGGCAGAGAAGGATTCGGCGTACAGACGCATCCAGGAGACATGGTTCAGTCTGTCGGGGATAGCAGAACGAGTACGATCCATCGTTTCTCTGGCCGATGAGAGGGTACGAAACGCGGAAGCGATGCCCCACCCCAATCCCAATCCGGCACGGGACCCCGACACCCTGCTCGACCAGGCTGAGAAGATATCCGAGGGCGAGGCCAAACTCCGTACTGAGATCACCAATCGATCGGCCGCGCTTGAACAGGCCACAACGGCCCGGGTGAGCGCCGAGACGGAGAATGCTGAAGCCGAGAAGGCTTTCGAGGCGATGGTACGTGCCAACGTGGACCGGAGGGAGGGCTTGGCCCGGTTGTCCGGCCAGATGAGTTCCCTGTCGTCGCGTGTCGAGTCGGGGGAGAGTCGTCTCGCCCAGATCACAGCCGCCTGCGCTGAGGCCGGGCAAAAAGCCGAGACCGCACAGGCGGAGCTTCTGTCAGCTGAGTCCGGCCTGCCGGAATCGGACCAATCCGACCTCGAATCCGCTTGTGAGAAGGCTGTCGCCGCCCTCGAGCAGGCACGGGCCGAGCTTGAGTCGAGTCGGGTTTCGACCCAGAATCTCACCCAGAAGAAGGCGGGGCTCGCCGCTCGGGTGGAAGCCCTGAGGCTCGCCCAACGAAGCCAGGAAGACGGGGCGTCCTGGATCCAGGAGAACCAACACGGCTTAGGTGCCCTGGCCTCGATGGTCCGTGTCGAACCAGGGTACGAGAAAGCTGTCGCCGCGGCCCTCGGTTCCGCCGCCGAAGCCGTCGTGTTGTCCGACCTGTCTCATTCCGTCCAGGCAATCGAGGGTCTCAAGACCGCCGACCGGGGGAGGGCATCCGTCGTGATCCCCTCTTCGGAGGATGACGCAGATCCTGGCTCTGTCAGGATGACAGGTGGATCTCCGTCTGCTGCTCGTCCTGTGATGTCCCTTCTGACAGCCGGGGATGCCGTTCTATCTGCACTTTCCAGGATCGTCGGCACCACAGTCGTCGTGAGTTCGATGGCCCAGGCTGAAGCCCTGGTGAAGACCGATTCCGAGGCCAGGGTCGTCACCCGTGACGGAGAATTCGTCAGTTCCTGGCTCGTCGCAGGGGGCTCGGACACGGGCCAGTCCGGACTGGAAATCTCCTCGGCGCTCGCAGAAGCCGAGAAACAATTGGCATCCGTCACCGATGATGTGACACGCGAAGAAACCCTTCTGGCAAAGGCACGGGAACAATGTTCTCAAGCTGAGTCGGATGCGGATCAGGCCCAAAAGGCCCTGAATCAGGCAGTCGCCGAGCGTACTCTCGCCTCGGAAAAGCTCTCCCGCGTGAGGCAGGCCTCCGTTCTGGCCCGGGCCGACGCCGACCAGTTGGCCGAACAGGTCGCCCGCGCCGAGAAAGACCTCGCCAACGACCGGATCGCGTTGACCGAGATGACCCAACGCATCAAACTGGCCGAGGCGTCCGGTGAGGTGGAAACCCCCGATCCGGCGGTCCGCGACGCATCGGCTGAGAAGGCCAAGGCGGCCAGGGCCCATGAAATGGAAGCCCGGCTGGGACTGCGTACCCTTGAAGAGAGGGTACGCTCCCTCACCGGACAAGCGGAATCCCTGCGCAAGCAAGCGGAGTCCGAGCGTGCGTCTCGTGCCGAGGCCGAGCGACGCCACCAGATTGTGCTACGCCAGGCCGAGGTGGCCCGCAAAGCCAGGGACGCCGGGCAGTGGCTCTGCGAGAGGGTGTGCGCCTCCCAGAGTCTGGCCGAGGCCGACAGGGCAGAGATCGGGCAGGCCCGGGTCCAGGCCGAGGCGAGTTCGGAAAACGCGCGGGTCCGGGTACGGGACCTGTCGGCGGAGTTGGAGGGGATCGTCGACTCGGCGCACAAAGAGGAACTCGCCCGGGCACAACAGAACATGAGGATTGACGCTCTGGCTGAGCGGGCCATGACCGAGGTTGGCATCGACCAAGAAACATTGATGAATCAGTACGGCCCTGATCAGCCTGTGCCCGTGGGCCTGCCGGACGAGTCGGGACACATTGAAACGGTGCCTTTCGTACGCGAAGAGCAGATGAAGAGGCTGAGGACAGCCGAGCGGGACCTGCAATTGCTGGGCAAGATCAATCCGCTGGCCCTGGAGGAGTACGACGCGATGCAGGAGCGGCACGGGTTCCTGGCCGCGCAACTGGAGGATTTGAAGAAGACACGGGCTGACCTTTTGAGCATCATCGAGGACGTGGACGCCCGCGTCCAGGAGGTCTTCCAAGCAGCGTACACCGATGTCGCACGGGAATTTTCCGACACCTTCTCCCGGTTGTTCCCCGGTGGCGAGGGCCGTTTGGTGTTGACCGAACCCGACCAGTGGCTGACCACCGGCATCGAGGTCGAAGCCCGCCCCGCGGGCAAGAAAGTGAAGCGCTTGTCTTTGTTGTCAGGCGGGGAGCGTTCCCTTGTCGCAGTGTGTTTCCTGGTGGCCCTGTTCAAGGCCCGGCCCAGCCCGTTCTATATTCTGGACGAGGTCGAGGCCGCTCTGGATGACACCAACCTGGGCCGCCTGCTGGACATCTACGACGAGTTGCGGGCCACGTCCCAATTACTGATCATCACCCACCAGAAACGTACCATGGAGATCGCCGACACTTTGTACGGCGTGACCATGGGCTCCGACGGCACCTCAACCGTCGTGAGTCAACGACTCCGGGAAGAATAGGCCCGTGTCATCCTGACGCAGTCAGGATCTCTGCACCCTGTTGAATGGGAAACAGCAGGCCCTGAGCTTCCCGTGACACTGGGGTATAGAGTCGGCAACGTTCTCACGTACGTAGCGCATGGCAATATCATGGGCGACAATGTGCACAAGTGCTACACTTGTCGCATGGAGACAGTTGCGATACGCGATTTACGAAATAACACTGCTAAAGTGGTCCAAAAGGTACGGGAGGGGCAAACAGTGGTGTTGGCTTCTCGCGGGGAACCTGTTGCGAGAATTGTTCCGATCGAGAACCGGCGTCGTGGGTACTTGACTCCCGTGGAAGTGCTGAATTTTCCTAAAGCCGATCCTGATTTAAGGAGAGATTTGGCACTGATGGGTGATGACGACACAGATGAGTTAGGACCGATCCAGTGAGGGCAGGCATACTCGACACGAGTGTTTTCATCGCCATCGAATCCGGCAGGGAATTGCATCGGGAGGTGCTGCCAGAGGAAGGTTACGTGACGATCATCACACTGGCAGAATTAGAGGCGGGTGTGTTGGCGGCTCAGACAGCTGAAGCGCGGGCAATCCGATTGCGCACCCTGCAAGAGTTGGCGACAGTGGATCGGTTCGATATTGACGAGGGCGCTGCTCATGAATGGGCATTGTTGAGGTACACATTGGCTCAAGCTCATCGCAAGGTCAACATCAATGATTTATGGATCGCCGCAGTGGCCAAGTCCCGAGGTTTGCCTGTGATAACCCAGGACAATGATTTCGATGCCATCGCCGAAGTGGGCGGGCTAACAGTCGTACACGCTTAGTATGTTTAAAGTTATCTGTACGATTCTTCGGCATACTCGACTGAAAAGCGTACAGCTAATTGAGAAAAAAGGAGTATGGGCGCCAACAGCACTGGGGGATAGATGACTGGGGAGTGGCATGTCGCAGAGGCAGTGGGTTGATCGCGTAGGATAGTACGTCGTGGATTGGATCTTTTGGTTAATCATGGGCGGGGTGTTGCTCGCCCTCATCATCGCGTCAGTCATCGTCATCGTCTCCAATCATCAGCATCGGTTGAAAAGAAAGGCGGCCGCGACTGAGATTGAACAGGGGGAGGAAGTACGGGCACCGGCCACGAAACAGGAAACCACACCTGAACTCCCGCCTGGGCAGGCTGAACGAGAAGGCGAAGGTCTGCCCCAGGAAGCAAAACCTGAAACCCCCGAACCGCCCGCCACGCGACTCGCCCGGCTGCGTAAACGCCTCGCGTCAAGCAATAACGCACTGGCTCGTGGATTGGCCGAACTCCTGTCGTCCGACAAGATCTCAGCACAGACCTGGGATGATTTCGAGACGACACTCATCTCCTCCGATCTCGGAGTTGGACCCACAACACAACTTGTGGAGGCGTTGAAGTCACGCCTCGCCATCGACGGGGTCTCCGATCCCGGCCAGGCGCGATCTGTGCTGCGTGAGGAATTGGTGAAGCTGGTCGATCCGACCATGGACCGTACGCTCAAAATCGACACAGACACCCCGCCCGCCGTCGTCATGCTCGTCGGCGTCAACGGGACCGGGAAGACCACCACCGTCGGCAAGCTGGCACGCGACCTGATCGCCTCAGGCAAGACTGTCTTGTTGGGGGCAGCCGACACCTTCCGTGCCGCCGCCGCTGACCAGCTCACCACCTGGGGGGCCAGGATCGGGGTGGAGACGGTCCGGGGAGCGGAAGGCGCCGATCCGGCGTCGGTGGCGTACGACGCCGTGCGTGCAGGCAAAGACAATGGGATCGACGTGGTCCTGGTGGACACCGCCGGACGACTGCACAACAAGACCAATCTGATGGACGAACTGGGCAAAGTCAAGAGGGTGATCGAGAAGATTTCCCCTGTCACCGAGGTGCTGTTGGTCCTGGACGCGACAACTGGACAAAACGGTTTGGTCCAGGCCCGGGTCTTCGCCGATGTGGTTGACGTCACGGGTATCGTCCTGACCAAACTGGACGGATCCGCCAAGGGTGGGATCGTGGTCGCAGTCCAGAAGGAACTTGGCGTCCCGGTGAAATTCATCGGCCTGGGTGAAGGCGCTGATGATCTGGCGCCATTCGACCCGGACCAGTTCGTGGACGGATTGCTGGGACTGTGATGGGTGAGGATTCGGTACGGATCCGCTTCGCGACCGACACCGACCGCGCCGCGATGCAAGAGATATTCAACCGTGAGGTTGAGCACTCCACAGCCTCGTGGCAATGGTCGCCGCTGTCCAATGAGGACTGGAGCGCGTGGTTCATGGAACACACCAGGGACCGTCACGTACTGCTTGTTGCCGAAGTTGGGTGCGGGGATCCTGACTGTCGTCAGGATGGCAATGATCGTCAGGATGGCAATGATCGTCAGGATGATAACGGTCGTCGATTCGATTCCCGTGTCGTCGGGTTCGCGGGGTACGGCACCTTCCGTACAAAAGACGGATACATCTCCACAGTGGAGGACTCGGTGTTCTTGGAGGAGGGTTACCGTGGACGAGGGATTGGCACACAACTGTTGGTACGGTTGATGGAGGAGGCGAGAGCTCGCGGCATCCATTCGATGGTCGCAGCAGTGACGAGCGAAAATGAGGCGTCGATCCATGTGCACACGTCCGTCGGATTCCGCCAGGCCGGGTACCTGCCACAGGTTGGCCACAAGTTCGGACGCTGGCTGGACCTGGTCCTGCTGCAGGCGATCCTCGATGACCGGCCGGCGCCGTGAGATCCCACCGTATTCTGATCTCCGTTCCCATTCCAAGAGCACAGGATAGACTGTTTCTGTGAGAATCACCCCGAGTATTTTGAACGCTGATTTCGCCCGGCTGGGCGAGGAGATCGCGCGCGTGCCCTCGGCTGACGCCATCCACATCGATGTGATGGACAATCACTTCGTACCGAATCTGACCATCGGCGCGCCCGTGGTGACTTGCCTGCGGGCCGCGACTGATCAGATGCTGGACATCCACCTGATGATCGAGGACCCCGACCGGTGGGCGCCGGCTTTTGCGGAGGCGGGGGCGGATTCTGTGACCTTCCACATGGAGGCGGTCCACGCCCCCGTACGCCTGGCTCGTGAACTGCACGCCAAAGGGGTACGAGCCGCTGCCGCGCTGAGTCCGGCCACGCCCGTGGAGGCGGTGGCGGGGATCCTTGGGGAACTCGACATGGTTCTTGTGATGAGTGTGGAGCCTGGGTTCGGGGGACAGGGATTCTTGGATCTTGTTCTGCCCAAAGTGCGGGCGTTGCGCCAGTTGATTTCATCGTCTGACTTGGATGTTTGGGTACAGATGGACGGAGGGGTCTCACTGGAGACCATCGAACGGTGCGCCGAAGCGGGGGCGGACACATTCGTCGCCGGATCGGCTGTCTTCCGGGCGGAGGATCCCGATGGGATGGTACGGTCTTTGCGGGTTGCCGCTGACGCGGCGGGACATCGGTGCGGTGTCGTCCCACCGCAGGCAGGATCTCCGGATCGTAAGGATGGGATGACGGGGGACCAGAACTCATGAGATACGTGTCGACAAGAGGGTACGGACCCATGGGGTTCACCGACATCCTCTTGGAAGGGCTCGCCCCCGATGGGGGGCTGTACGTGCCCGAGACCTATCCCCAACTCTCATCCGATGATCTGCACCGGTTGGGACAAATCCTCCTTTATGAGGGGTATCCCAAATTCGCGTCCACCATTCTTGGCCTGTTCATTGATGACATCCCGACCTCCGATCTGGAGGGGATCACGCGCCGGGCGTACACCAAAGAAAAGTTCGGTACCGACCTGATCGCACCGGTCAACCAACTCGAGCGGGGCTTGTGGCTCGCCCATCTCTCGCAGGGCCCGACGGCGGCGTTCAAAGACATGGCCATGCAGGTCCTCGGGCAATTCTTCGACTACGAACTGGCCCGGCGCAGCCAAACCATGACAATCCTGGGCGCGACTTCGGGTGACACCGGTTCGGCCGCCGAGTTCGCGTTGCTGGACGCGAACAGGGTACAGGTCTTCATGCTGTCCCCACTGGGGCGGATGACACCTTTCCAGCGCGGTCAGATGTACGGGATCAACACCCCGCGCATCGTCAATGTCACCGTGCCGGGATCCTTCGACGACTGCCAGGACCTGGTCAAGGAGGTCAACTCAGACGCCGAATTCAAGGCACGATTTTCCATCGGGGCAGTGAACTCGATCAACTGGGCACGGCTCGTCTCACAAGTGGTGTACTACATTTCCAGTTGGTTCCAGGCGTCGAAGGGCGATGGTGAGGTGTCCTTCTCCGTACCGTCCGGAAACTTCGGGAACATCTGTGCGGGACACGTCGCCAGGATGATGGGCGTGCCGATCAGGCATCTGGTGTGCGCGACGAATGAGAACAACGTCCTGGCCGAGTTCTTCACAACCGGGGTGTACAGAATCCGTACCTCCACTGAGACCTTCGTCACATCAAGCCCCAGCATGGACATCTCCAAAGCCAGCAACTTCGAACGTTTCTTCTTCGACCTGTGCGGGAGGGATTCCGCCGAGGTCGCCCACCTGTTCGGCGAACAACTGAACCAAACAGGGGTCATCGACATACGCAGCAAGCCATATGCCTTTGCCTCACAGGATGTGTACGGATTTCGTACGGGAGTGTCCACCCATTCCGACCGCGTCGCAACCATCGCAGACGTCTTCAGGCGCGATGACTACCTGATCGACCCGCACACAGCCGACGGAGTCAAAGTGGCCAGGGAACTCATGTCCACCGAACCGATGATCGCCATGGAGACAGCCCTCCCGGTCAAATTCGGGTCCATCACCAGGGAGGCCATAGGCCGGGTTCCGGCGATCCCCGCCCGATTCTCCCAGGTTCTGGACGCTGAGCAACACACGGTGCTGTGCGACGGCGGCGTCGATCAGCTCAAGGCGATCATCGAGTCCCGCTCCATCTTCGCCTGACATTATTTATCCTTGTCATCCTGTGTTTTCAATTGACAGTTACCTCGAATTTCGGGTATGGTCGATGTGTTGAACAGGAGAACCCCAATGACTCTCTTTACGTTAGTCGGGGAGAAGCCACCCGTTCTGAGGTCCACTGACTTTCTCAGTGAGGACCATCCCAACCGAACGTACCCCGGTCGTGCGCGGACCTCCGCGATGATCAGGGCGTTGGTCTTTCTCGCCATCTATGGTGTCGCCATGATCACATGGACTGTGGCGGACTTCATGCTCGCCGAAGACCGAGGCGACAATGACGCACTGTACGCGCTCGTGCAAATGACGAGTGCCATTGTCGCCTACCTTGTCCTCGTCGTTGTCATGGAAGCACGAGCACGACCGTACGAGATCCAGCCATCGCGCATCTTTGGCCTTGTCAAGGGCATGATTCTTGGGACAGCCATCATCACGGCCTGCATTGGGATCCTCGCCCTGCTGGGTTCGTACTCGATCATCGGGACCAACCAGGACTATTCCCCGTGGCTAGACCTCTTACTTCTTGGTGTCGCGGCGGGGGTCAACGAAGAGATTCAGATGCGAGGCGTCCTGTTCCGACTGGTTGAGGAAGGTCTGGGTACGCTCGGTGCGGTCGGGATCTCGGCGCTTGTGTTCGGCCTGATGCACCTGTCCAACTCGAGCGTGACTGCGTGGGGCACGATCGCCATCGCCCTCGAAGCCGGGATCCTGCTCGCAGCGGTGTACGTCCTCACCCGTTCCCTGTGGTGGTGCATCGGGCTGCATTTCGCATGGAATGTGGTCGAAGGCCCCGTCTTCGGTTCCGCCGTGTCCGCTTCAGCAAGGGACAACAGTTGGCTGATCAGTTCATGGAGCGGCCCTGAAATTCTCACCGGCGGGGGGTTCGGGCTCGAGGCATCCATCGTACTTGTGATCCTCTCAGGTGGTTTGGGCGTCGCTTTGCTTGCGTACGCCTGGCGCAGGGGTCTCATGGTGGCCCCCATGTGGACCCGGAAAAGGACGCCCACAGCTGTGCTGCTGGGGTGATCGTGAGGTCGCGTCGTGGCTGACGCTTGAGTGCCCACGCGACGTTGGAAGGCCAGTCTGAGTAGTCGCATCCCCTTGCATTATACGAGTATATATTCTATACTAGATGTATGAGGTTCTACTTCGCCAGATCGTCCCGACGACACAAGATAGGGCGAGCCCATGCACTTGCTGCTCTTGCGAACGCTGGCGCCCCCACTGTTGTCACAGATGCCCAGGGGGACACCAAACTCCACTGGGTCGCGAAAGATGACCGGGGGATAGAACTTCATATGGCAGGACGCCCATCAGTCGAGGACCCGACCGGACTCGTCATCATCATCCACATTCAACCCACCAGTCAAAGGAGCTACCCATGACCACCATCAACCCACTGGACTACGTGTACGTCCCCGGTGAATCAGTCGTCGAAGACGTCGACCTCGACCAAACGCCCGTCTATATCGACGGGAAGCGTTACACCGAAGCAGACGCCCGCCGCGACAGTGACGAAGCCGAACGAACCTATCGTGCCGGACTCGTCCCAGGCGGAAAATCACTGTCTGGCGGATCAACCCATTCTCCGAAGTTCCAAGTAGTCCTCGGGGAATCGACAGCAGAGAAAGCCCGCCAAGCCGCAGCCAACGAGGGTATGAGTGTGTCCCGCTGGTTGAGGGGTGTCGTGGAAGAGAAACTCGCTGCCTGACGATGCAACAAAGGCCTCCCTCCTGTTTGATGGTATCAGAACTATCCTGCTTCAGTTCTTTCTGAAATTGTTCTTTAATCCAAGATGGGTACTGATATCTGTGTGCTAGGCGTGGGTGCTGCTGTTAGTGGACAATGTGGGAGGAGACGCCAAACCCCAACCCACCGTTAATCTGATACTCCCACGTCAACACCCATCAACATGACGAACGTTTGAACTGGTCGACAAAGGTGCCCAAGGGGGGAGTCGA
>JGI24699J35502_11134146_pt1 | contig 37464 bp, 32 predicted proteins | sample TergutMp193P4_FD_35502 | JGI IMG/M metagenome (IMG submission 35502)
ACGTTTCCCAGATGGTCGGTTTGCACGGAACGGATGGGTTCTTGAATTTGAGGAAGCGAAATCACGTTGTCGGTTTTCATATCCATGATTTTCAAAGAGTTGTAAGTAGCCAAAAGCAGCAGATGTTTCCCTTTGAAATCTATTTTTGTCAGACCATAGACGCCGGTATTGATATTATTGATATCGCTAACGCTCCGGTCAGCATGGATTTCTTTCAAACCTTTATTATGACAACAGAAAAGACGCCCGTCAACTACCTCCAACGCCCAAACTTGTCCTTGAGTGCCGTTTATCAATTTCAAGTGTTTCAGATTGTTCAGCTGAGGCAAATCTTCATTTTCAATGTACAAAACACATTGATTGGTAGCTATATACAAAGTATTATTCCATAATGCCGCACCATAAACTGCACCCAAGTTTCCTATGGGATCAATGTAGCAACTCAAATTATTAAGGTAACTGATGCAAGAGATACCTCTATCAAGCGCTGCCCAAATATTGCCGGAGTCGTCTTCCATCAAAGAGAGTACCGTATTGTTTTGCAAACCGTTATCCGTTGAAATATGATTAAGAATCGTTCCGCTTGAGTCAGTTACAAAAATACCGCCGGATATGGTACCCCAATAGTAAATACCGCTTGAAGTCAGTATCCCGCAATTCAACTCTTTATTTACTAATATTTTAGAAAGCGCCGGATTCCATTCCTCGAATTTCTTTCCGTTATACCGGTAAATTCCTTTTCCAACAGTTCCCATCAAATAATCGGTTTCTCCTATCGGCAATATCACACGGACATCTGTATTTTTGAAACATTCGCTACCCGGAATCGGATGCAAACCGTAGCCGTCGAAACGGCAAATAGCGCCCAGCATCTGTTGTACCAAAAACTCGCTGCGCACTTTCTGTAAGAAAAGAAAAGCTTGTTCGGAAGGAATTTTTCGGACGGTATGATAATCATAAACATAAATAGACGTAAAAGATTGGAAATAAACAAGCGTGTCTGCTATCCATATTTTCCAAAAGTCATCGTTGCGAAAAAGCGACCGGTCAATTTCAGCGCTTAATGAAGTGTAAACGAGATTTCCCGAAAAGTCCCTGTCCCACCTGCCAAACTCTTCATAACTACCGGTAAATAACGTTTGGTGCGAAAGGACAGCTACAGAACGTATAGTCAATTTGTTAGGCAATTCATTCAGACGCCATTCGATTCCGTCAAATTCCAACAAGCCGATGTCGTTTCCAAAATACAAAACACTTCTTTCGTCTTGTCCGATTGTCCAATTCTTATTACTCGCCAGATAATCTTCCCGGTGAATATTAATGATATACGGATTGTTTGAATAAACAGGCTGCCGTAATAAAATTACAAAAAATAATAGATAAAAATATCTGAATATTTGAAAATCAAAAAATTTGAATTCCCATTTATATTTGATCAATCGCATCTACACGGCATTGATGTCTTCCGCCTTCAAAAGGCGTATCCAAAAAAGCGGTAATTATTTTTTCCGCCAATTCAAAAGAAATAAATCGCCCCGGAAGCGTCAAGATATTAGCGTCGTTGTGTGCACGGGCCAATCGCGCAATTTCTTCGTTCCAGCACAAGGCAGCTCGAATGCCTTTATGCTTATTTACAGTCATATTAATCCCGTTTCCCGTACTGCAAACGGCTATTCCTTTTCGGACTTCTTTTTGTTCGACAGCTTTTGCCAAGCGATGCCCGTAAATAGCATAATTTGTACTTTCGGCGGAATAAGTTCCATAGTCAACAACCGATCTGTTCTTCCCTTCCAACAACTTCCGAATATATTCTTTCATTTCGTATCCGGCATGATCGGAAGCTAATCCGATTTTATCTTCCATTCATCAATTCGATTACTTGTTTATAAACGTTTTCCGGCGTGAAACCGAGTTTTTCGTCCAACACTTTGTAAGGTGCGGAAAAACCGAACGATTCCATGCCCCATATTTTGCCGGCGTCGCCGACTAATCCCAAAAGCGTTGCCGGAAGTCCGGCTGTCAGACCGAATATTTTTTTACCCGGAATAATCACGGAGTCTTGATAATCTTTGGGTTGGGAACGGAACAAACCTTCGGAGGGAACCGATACGATCCGAACTTTTATTCCTTCTTTACGTAATAATGCCGCTCCTTCCACCAAAGTAGCGACTTCAGAACCCGAAGCCAGCAGGATAACATCGGCATAACCGTCGCATTCAACCACGTAACCGCCTCGAGCTGCTTGCAAGGCTTCTTCGTAACGGTTGGTTTTTGCCGGTAAATCAGTGATATTTTGACGGGAAAGAATCAAGCCGGTCGGCGTGTGCGTATTTTCTATCGCTAATTTCCACGCAACGGTTGTTTCCTGTACGTCTGCCGGACGAAGCACCAGCATCGAATTATGTCCCTTGTGATTTTTCAGTTTTTCCATCAGACGGATTTGCGCTTCCTGTTCGACCGGTTCGTGGGTAGGACCGTCTTCGCCTACGCGAAAAGCGTCGTGCGTCCAGATGAATTTGACTGGAAGTTCCATAAGAGCAGCCATGCGTATCGCCGGCTTCATGTAATCGGAAAAAACAAAGAACGTTCCGCAAGCCGGGATAACGCCTCCGTACAGTGCGATACCGATACATACGCAAGCCATAGTCAACTCGGCAACGCCGGCTTGCAAAAATGCGCCGGAAAAATCGTCTTTTGTAATCGCATGGGTTTGTTTCAAGAAACCGTCCGTTTTGTCGGAGTTGGATAAATCGGCCGACGCCACAATCATGTTTTCCACTTGAGTTGCCAGAACGCCCAAAACCGTTGACGATGCCGCTCGCGTCGCTTGATTGGGTTTCTGTCGGATAGCCTCCCAATCAACAGCCGGCGCTTGACCCGATAGCCAAGAAGCTAATTTTTTTGCCCGTTCCGGATGAATTTTCGCCCAAACCTCTTGTTCCATTTTCTCTGCCGCGACGATTTTTTTCAATTCTTCTTTTCGCCGGGCATACAATTGTTTGACTTCCGGAAAAATATAAAAAGGATTTTCCGGATTTCCGCCCAAATTTTCGACGGTCTTTTCAAACGAAGCGCCGGCTTCGCCCAAAGGCATACCGTGAGTAGCGCATTTGTTTTCATACGATTCGCCGTCGGCTTTACGAGCGCCTTTCCCCATAATGGTTTTCCCGATAATGAGCGTAGGAGAACCGGTGTTCGCTTGCGCTTCAAGCAGGGCTTTTTCGATAGCGACAACATCGTTTCCGTTTATTTCGATTACTTTCCAGCCCCAAGCGCTGTATTTGGCGGCAGTATTTTCGTCGGTTACTTCCCGAACGGTGGTAGAAAGTTGAATATCATTAGAATCATAAAACATAATCAGATTGTCCAAACCCAGATGGCCGGCGATTCGTCCGGCGCCTTGGGAAATTTCTTCCTCAACGCCTCCGTCGGAAATATAGGCATAAATTTTTTGAGTCAGCGGACGTCCGGTTTTTGCCGCCAAGAATTTAGCGGCGATAGCTGCGCCTACGGCGTAGGTATGTCCTTGTCCCAGCGGACCGGAAGTATTTTCAATTCCGCGTGCGACATCCCGTTCTGGGTGTCCGGGCGTAACGCTCCCCCACTGACGAAATTGCTTCAAATCGTCTAAAGAGAATTTACCGGCAAGCGTTAAAACGGAATACAGCATGGACGACATATGTCCGGGGTCTAAAAAGAAGCGATCGCGTCCTTCCCACGTCGGGTTTTCGGGATCGTAAATCAAGAATTTGCTGTATAATACATTTATAAAATCGGCGCCTCCCATAGCGCCGCCCGGATGTCCGGATTTAGCTTTTTCCACCATAGCAGCCGCTAATATTCGAATGTTATCGGCAGCTTGATTCATAACTTGAGTATCGTTCATTTCGTATATAAAATTAAGTAATGCACATTAAAAAATCGGATTGGCAAATGTACTAAATATATTTTGATTAGAGCGCATTTTTCAACAAAAAACTCACCGACGGGGCGAGTTTTGCAAGCGGAAAGAGGGGGATTCGAACCCCCGGTACAGTTTCCCGTACGACAGTTTAGCAAACTGTTGGTTTAAGCCACTCACCCATCTTTCCCTGTGCCTATTTATTTCAATTTTTGCGAATGGCGGTGCAAAGATAAAAGAATCTTTTTGATTTAACAAAGATTTATCATTTCATTTTTATATTTTTGTACCGTCAAAATTAAGCGATATTCATATGAAACAACGTACTACCCTGTCGAAAAGTAAAAGTTTCCGGAGAAAAATCGTATTCGGAATGCTTGCAATTTTTATCCTAATAACCGGTACAATAGCCGGAACTCTTTTTATAAAAGTCGTTTCTCCGGCGTTCAAAACCGATAAAATTACTTACCTCTGTATTGATGAAAAAAAAGATTACGAAGCCCTTTTAAATCAATTGGAAACAGAATCTCAAATAAAAGATATTCGTCTGTTCGACCGATTGGCTTCGATTATGAAATATCCTCAAAATATAAAATCAGGGAGATATGAAATCAAACCTCAGTTGAATTATTTGGAACTTATCCGCATGTTGCGAAACGGAAATCAGACTCCGGTTAAATTGACATTCAATAATATTCGTCTGAAAAAAGATTTTGCCGAAAGAGTCGGAAGTCAGTTGATGTTCGGAGAGGAACTTCTTCTGAATAACTTGAACCAACCGGAAGTCTGCCAATCGTTAGGGTTTGATACGACTACCGTTATGTGTATGTTTATACCGAATACTTACGAAATATATTGGACGATTTCCGTTACTCAATTTCTTGATCGCATGAAAAAAGAATACGATCGCTTTTGGACTGCCGACCGATTGAAAAAAGCGCATGAACTTTCGTTAAGCCCTGTGGAAGTATCTGTTCTGGCTTCGATTGTAGAGGAAGAAACGGCTGACAAATCCGAATATCCGATTGTCGCCGGATTATATATCAACCGTTTACGAAAAGGTATGCTTTTACAAGCCGATCCGACCGTCAAATTTGCAGTCGGTGATTTTGAGTTGCGACGAATTTTATTTGCCCATCTTGACATTGATTCTCCTTATAATACCTATAAAAATTTCGGACTGCCGCCCGGCCCTATTCGTATTCCTTCTATCGCAGGCATTGACGCCGTTTTGAATTATACGCATCATAATTATTTATATATGGTTGCCAAAGAAGATTTTTCCGGCCGTCATAATTTTGCCGTTACGCTTTCGGAACATAATCGGAATGCCGATAAATATCGTCAAGCGTTGAATCGGAATAATATTCGGTGAATAAAAAGTCAAAACAAAATATTTGCTTCCGATTCCCGTTATTTAAACGATATGGCAAAAAATTTTCGATAATAAAATTTATAATGAACTTATGCTGAGAACCGGTTTGAAATATTTGGCAATATTGATCTTCCTCATGTGTTTTTTGGCAGCTTGCGCTACTCCTTGCGGTTGTTAAAATACGAATGACTTTTTTGAAAAAATGAATCATTTTATTTGAGAAAGTGCGTAAAATTTTGTAATTTTGCGGCGTAAAAAGGCTCGAATTATTCCCTAAAAAAGGATAATATAATTTTTTAACTATAAAAACAATTTCAAAATGATTAAAGTAGGTATTAACGGCTTTGGCCGTATTGGACGTATGGTGTTTCGCGCCGCGGTTTATAATTTTTCAAAAGATATCGAAGTAGTAGGTATCAATGACATTTTAGCTGCCGATTACTTGGCGTATATGCTAAAATATGATTCGGTTCACGGACATTTCAAAGGCGATATTTCTGTTGAAGGTAATTACATGATCGTAAACGGAAAGAAAATTCGCTTAACGGCTGAAAAAGATCCGGCCAATCTGAAATGGAACGAAGTGGGTGCAGAAGTAGTTATCGAATCTACGGGATTCTTCTTAACAGATGAAACCGCACGTAAACATATCGAAGCAGGTGCAAAAAAAGTAATTTTGTCGGCTCCTTCCAAAGATTCGACTCCGATGTTTGTTTATGGCGTAAATCATAAATCGTATGCCGGTCAAGATATTATTTCCAACGCTTCTTGTACGACGAACTGTTTGGCTCCGATTGCCAAAGTACTAAATGATAAATTCGGAATTGTCAAAGGATTAATGACAACGGTTCATGCTACGACAGCTACTCAAAAAACGGTGGACGGACCTTCTTCTAAAGATTGGCGCGGCGGACGCGGTATTTTGGAAAATATCATTCCGTCTTCCACCGGCGCTGCCAAAGCGGTAGGTAAAGTGCTTCCGGCTTTGAACGGGAAATTAACCGGCATGTCTTTACGTGTTCCGACTTCCGATGTTTCGGTCGTAGATTTAACCGTAATTTTGGAAAAACCGGCGACCAAAGATGAAATCAGCGCTGCGATGAAGGCTGCTTCCGAAGGCGAGTTGAAAGGCGTTTTGGGCTATACGGACGAGTCAGTGGTTTCCACCGATTTCCGCGGTTGCCCGTTGACTTCGATTTATGATGCCGAAGCCGGCATTTCTTTGGATGCAAATTTTGCCAAAGTGGTTTCTTGGTACGACAACGAATGGGGCTATTCCAACAAGACGCTTGAAATGGCTCGCGTAGTTGCGAAATAAAACAATTGATTTTTAATAATCAGTAGATTTGCGGGTCAAGCCTGCAATGACAAAATGATGGTAGAGATGCGGCACGCCGTGTCTCTACTTTATTAAATCCATTACTCCGTCTATCATAAGATACGTATCCGCATCGAGCGGTCCTTTGGACGGGTGAATGGTATCTTTAGCCTTTCCCAATCGAACAATCACTAAGTTTTTATCGGGAACTATAAGGATTCGCTGTCCGAGATGTCCTATCATGCCATAAAACGACGGATGATAATTCTCGTCTATCCAAATAGAATAGCCGTATTTCTTCGGTTCGTTCGGAAGAAAAGCATCGGAACAGGGCGTAATCATTCGTTCGACAAAAGCCGAATCCAGCAGTTGAACACCTTTCCAATTCCCTTTTTGAAGCAATAGTTGTCCCAATTTGGCATAATCGCGTACATTGCTGTAAAAACAACAAAACGATTTTTCAAGTCCTCCGCTCAACGACCAAAGCGCATCGTTTTCCATACCCATGGGTTGCCAAAACTCTTCCGAAAGGTATTGCGCCAAATTTTTTCCCGTAGCTCGTTTCAAAATAATAGCCAATAATTCGGTATTGGCGGAAAGATACTTGAAGTGTCCTCCGGGATGACTTGAAAAATGCCGCTTCAGCAATTGTTTTTCGATATGATCACCGTAATACGCTTCCGCCGTCATGTTTAAGGGTGAATAATAATCTTCCGTCCAGTCGAATCCCGAACGCATGGACGCTAAATCCCCAATCGTTGCCAAGCGACCCAAAGAATCTTGAAGAAATTCGGGAATAAAATCGGTAATCCGCTGATCCAAACCCTTAATATACCCTTGCTCAATGGCTTTTCCCAACAGCAGGGTCGTAATACTTTTCGCCATTGAAAAAGCATTGGTCAAATCGGAATCCGAATAATTCTCCCAATATTCTTCATACAACAATTTTCCGTCTTGAATAACAGCAAAACCGACGGATTGAAAATCTTCCAATTCTTTCCGCAAGCTATCCGGCAATTGCAATTGATTGTATTTTTCGTGCAATTCCCAAGGTTGGGGCGTTCCGGCTCGAACAACGGCATTATCAAAATCAACATAATCGTCAATGTAGGCGGTAGAGTAACCTTTAAGCATCGTTTTTCGAAACGCACTGAAAATATATCCGTTTCCGGAAACATACAATCCCACAATAACCAATGCTATGATAAGGAGAAATCCTCCTAAAATTCTTGTAAAAATTTTGCCTGTTCGTTTCATGCTATGTATTTTTTTACAAAAGTATAGAAAAAATACATACTTTCCTGCTTGAGGCCGTATCAAAAGCTTTTTACCGGAAAAATATTTCAGATTCGTATAGTTAATTTCAAAAAACAGCTATCTTTGCTAAAACTAATGAATAAATTATTTAACTAAATTCTTTAATTTATGGAAAATTTCGATGAACCGGAAGAGAGGTATCTGAATCCGTTAACGGATTTCGGATTTCACAAAGTGTTTGGAACGATGGTAGGAATTTTGGATTTCGTCCTTTTCGATGAATCGGAAGAAGACAAAGAACAGGTAATCGAGTACGTTCAACTTGTACGGGAGCGAACAAAGACGCTTTATTCGGATAGATTGAAATTTGTATTTATCGAATTGCCGAAATTCAGAAAGACGGAGGAAGAATTGGAAACCCGATTCGACCGATGGTTGTTTATACTGAAAAACTTATACAAATTAAAAGAGTGTCCGGTATCAATTCGGGATAATATTTTTAAAGAGTTGTTTCAATTAGCGGAAATAAAACAATTAACAAAAAAAGATATGAGAGCATACAAGAAAAGTATAACGGATTATCACGAAGTTCGCAGCGCCATAGATTGCGCTCGCGAAGAAAGCTTCGAAAAAGGCGTCGAGAAAGAAAAAATTGCTGTCATTCAAAAATGCCTTCAAATGGATATTCCGATAGAAGTAATTGTCGGAATTACCGATTATTCAAAAGAGCAAATAATGGAGATGAAAATTAAAAACTAATTTAATATCTCGTATGCAAATAATTCAGTTAATGCATCAAACGATACGGATGCGCCGGCTCTCGGAGAGGTAGAATATAATAATACAATCTCAAGCGATTTGCCGTTGATAGTAACCGTCGTTCGGAGCGGTCTTTTTCCTTGAGGAATTTTGAACGAAATCCCATGCAAGGAAAGATAATTCTTGAACCAACCGATTGCACTCGATTTACCGGAACTGCTGGTAAAAATCAATTTTCTGACCGAAGGATTTTCCCGTAACAATTTGAAAATATCCATATAAGCAACGATTTCCAAGTTTTGGTCAAGGGAACTGTCGGTTTTTCGGCGAATGATTTGTCCCATATCGGATACACCCAATTTCAGATGATTCAACAGTTCTTTTCTTTCGTTAACGGCCTCTTCCCCGTAAAGATAAAGCAAAGGACGTCCGACAATTCGAGCCATCAATTTCCAAAAATAATTGTTTTTATTCGGATAAAAGAAATCGAACGACCAATTGCGTCGCGTAGGCGGAAACGTGCCGATTACAACAGTCTCTGCCCCGTCGGGAATATACCAATACCAAGGATGAATTTCTTCTTGCATATCATCGGTTTTTATTCGCCAAAAGTATGAATTTTTTGCAATATTTGCATTATCCGAACGTTAAATGATAAAAGATTTGATTGATGAAAAAACAAATCAGAACAATTTTACGAATAGGTCTGTTGGGAGTAGCCTGCTTGTGCTGCATTCGTTGTTCGGGAAATAAAACGAACGAAGAGTCTCCGGAATTTACGATTATTCGTTTCGACACGGATTTATACCGGTATCTGACTCAAAATCTTTCGGATAGCGACTTACAAAATCACAATGATTTTTTGAATATTTTCGGAGAAGGCATTCTCGCTATCGGGAAATCCGATTCGGCCGGCTTTTATTCCCGTTTGAAAGCTTATTTTTCCGAACCGACCTTGATGGGCATTTACAGGGACGAACAGGAAAAATTCGCGGATTTGACAGATATAAATAAAGAGTTGTCGAAGGGATTGTATGTTTTTCTGCAACAATTTCCGCAAATTAAACCGCCAAAGATATATATGCACGTTTCTGGTTTTAACCAAAATGTTGTTGTAACAGACGATATTTTGTCTTTATCGGCGGATAAGTATTTGGGAGCGGACTATCCGGTTTATCAAAACTTTTTCTACGATTATCAACGACAACAGATGACTCCCGACCGAATCGTTCCCGATTATTTGTTGGGTTTTATGATGGCGAATCTGCCGTTTTCGGGTGATGAAGATGTTTTGTTGGATCGAATATTGTATGAAGGAAAATTACGTTATATGCTTTCGCAACTTTTACCCGACCGACAAGACCGGGAATACGTCGGTTACGATAAAGAGCAATACGAATGGTGTATGCAGTATCAATCTTTAATTTGGAAAACGATTTTGGAGAATCATCATTTGTTTACCGGCAATTATATAACTACTACCCAATATCTGAAAGAAGCTCCTTATACGGCTTATCTTCCGGCTGAATCTCCGGGGAGAGTGGGCATTTGGCTGGGCTACCAAATCATTTCCGCCTATATGAAGCAAAAACCCAAAACCGGTTGGCAAGAGTTGATGGACAATACCGATTACCCGGAAATACTGAAGCAATCGAAATATAAGCCCCAATAGGATACTTTATCCCGAAAAACTTTTACCTCTTCGGACAAAGGGAAAATAATAAAAATACTTAAATTCAACTAAATCTTCTAAATTCATATAAATCGCAATCGGGAATCAAAAATTATGCGTAAATTTGACGTGCACATTGACGATAATTATTAATTTAGATTTTATATAAATAAGATACTATGTATTGCAAAGTACTAAATTTATTTCTACCTTTGTAACGAAAATAAAAAATCGGCGTCTTATATATAAATTCAGAACAAAAGAACAAAAAGTATAATAAACAATATCCTATTTCTACAACTAATGATAAAATTAGAGAAAATCAACAAAACATATGATAATGGCGCTCCGCTCCATGTGTTGAAAGGAATTAATCTTGATATTGAAAAGGGAGAGATGGTCTCGATTATGGGGGCTTCCGGTTCCGGAAAATCCACGTTATTAAATCTTATGGGTATCTTAGACACATACGATACCGGTAACTACTACTTGAATAACCTGTTAATAAAGGATTTGAGTGAATCCAAAGCAGCCGAATTGCGAAACAAGATGATCGGTTTTGTTTTTCAATCGTTCAACTTAATCAGTTTTAAAAACGCCATGGAAAATGTGGCGCTCCCTTTGTACTATCAAGGAGTCGGCCGAAAAAAACGAAATCAAATCGCTTTGGAATATTTAGACAGATTCGGATTAAAAGATTGGGCGACGCATTTGCCGAACGAATTGTCGGGCGGGCAAAAGCAGCGGGTAGCTATCGCTCGCGCTTTGATTGCCAAGCCGCAAATTATTTTGGCCGATGAACCGACCGGAGCGCTCGACAGTAAGACTTCGGAAGAAATGATCCAAATACTTCGGGATGTAAACAAAGAAGGAATGACCATGATTATTGTAACACACGAACAAGGGGTTGCCGATGCTACCGATAGAATCATCCGTTTGAAAGACGGAGTCATTGAAGCCGACAAATCTACTAATAAAAAGGGAAATTGATTATCCGATGATTTTCGATATTGACAATTGGGCTGAAATATTCAGTGTCATCAAAAAAAATAAATTACGTACTTTTCTGACGGGATTCTCCATTTCGTGGGGTATTCTCATGTTTTGCATTTTGCTTTCCTCCGGAAACGGTTTGCGAAACGGGGTGACCTCTAATTTTTCCGGACAATCAATGAACAGTATTGATTTCTGGGGACGCAGAACATCCGTCCCTTACGAAGGTTTTCCGGATCAACGAAAAATCACATTGGATCAGAACGATTTGGACTTGGTTAAGGATCAAATACCCGAAGCGGAATATATTTCCGGCGTGATTTGGAGCAATGTTTCCGTCAATTACAATACCTTTAATACCGATTGCCAGTTTATCGGGGTTCACCCGATTTTTTTAAAGATAAACGGACTTACTATTACCGCAAGCGGCGGACGTTTTATCAGTGAAGCGGATATGAAAGAAACGAGGAAAGTCGCAGTGATCAATACCCGGCTTCAAAAAATTCTGTTTCAAGATGATAATCCGATTGGGAAACAATTCTTGGCCGGAGGATTAGGATATACGGTTATCGGCGTTTTTCGGAATGATTTTAATGAAAGAAATGATGCGGTTGCGTATATTCCTTTCTCTACGGCGCAAGCGTTGTATAACCAAGGATGGGGTATCGGAGATATTACTTTTACGGCTAAAGGTCTGAACACGTTAGAAAAAAATGATGCATTTCAAAAACGACTCAGGGAAAAACTTGCGGGTCTGCATATTTATGATCCCAAAGATGAACGGGCGATCGGAATGTGGGCCGGAGTGGAAGCCTATTTGCGATTTATGGGCATTTTCAATGGAATCTCGGCATTTATTTGGATTATAGGCTCCGGAACTTTGATTGCCGGTGTAATCAGCGTAAGTAACATTATGTTAATCACGGTTAGAGAACGAACCAGGGAATTTGGCATTCGCAAAGCGCTGGGAGCTAAGCCGTCTTCCATATTGGGAAGTATTCTGTTGGAATCTGCTTTTATCACATCCGTATTCGGTTATTTCGGTATGTTTTTGGGCGTAGGACTCGGTGAATTGGTCAATTCCGTATTGGAAAATGCGGATACATCCCAAATGTCTTTTGTATTCAAGAATCCTACGGTTGATGTCGGGGTTGCAGTCGGCGCTATGTGCATATTAATCGTTTCCGGAATAGTCGCAGGATACTACCCGGCATTAAAAGCGATCAAAATATCCGCGGTCGAAGCCATGCGGGAGAAATAAATAAGAAAATAGTATGTTTGATTTGGATCGTTTTCAAGAAATTTGGGTGACCATCACTCGAAATAAAGTTCGAAGTTTTCTCACGGGATTCGGCGTATTTTGGGGAATTTTCATGCTAATCATTATGCTGGGCGCCGGAGCCGGATTGCAACACGGCATGATGGACCGTTTGGAAGGATTTGCGACTAATTCCTGTCTCATGGGATCATCTACAACCGGTCAGGCTTACCAAGGTTTTCAGAAAGGACGCAATTGGAACATGCACAACAGGGATGTGGACATTCTTCTGCAATCGGTACCGGAATTGGATTGTTTGTCTCCCATGCTGTTTGGCGGAAACAGTACCAATAACATCGTATATAACGAAAATTTCAGTACGTCCCAAATCAAAGGCGTTTTTGCCAACTACACCAAGATTGAGAGACAGTTCATTGAAAACGGTCGCTTTATCAATGAAATGGATAATCTGGAAGAAAGGAAAGTTTGTGTAATCGGAACCAAAGTATATGAAGATTTATTTCCGACCAAAGAAAATCCGATCGGGCGCTATGTCCGAATATGGGGTATTTATTTTCAAGTAGTCGGGGTAGTTTCCGGGGTTTCGGATATTAGTATAGGCGGTCGTTCGGCGGAATCCGTTTTTCTTCCTTTCAAAACTTTACAAAAGTTGATTAATCAAGGAGACATTATACATGTACTTACAGCGACGGCCAAACCCAATGTGCCGGTAAGTAAGATGGAAGAAAAAATGAAAGAAATACTCAAACAGAACAATCATATTGCTCCTACCGATGAACAAGCGGTTTGGAGTTTCAACTTGGAAAATCAATTCAATATTTTCAAATATTTATTTTTAGGAATTGCCATCGTCATTTGGATTGTCGGTTCCGGAACTTTAATCTCCGGAGTTATCGGCGTCAGTAATATTATGGTGGTAACCGTTAGAGAACGTACCAAAGAAATCGGCATCCGGCGAGCATTGGGAGCTAAGCCTCGAACGATTATCGGACAAATCATGTGGGAAAGTTTAGTATTAACAGCGATTGCCGGTATTTTGGGATTATGTTTTGGGGTCTTGTGTTTATACTTAGCCGATACGTATTGGCTGCAAAATGCAGAAAATGTGTTTATTTCCAATCCGATGGTTTCGTTTACAATTGCCGTTATGTCAACCATCATCCTCTTACTTTTCGGATTGATTGCCGGTTTAATTCCGGCGGCAAGAGCTATGCAAATCAAGGCGATTGACGCGATTCAAGAAGAGTGACGATTATAAATTATAAATTATAAATTATAGATTATAAAAAAATAAAAGATATGAAAACGCATAAAGTTTAAAAGATATGAAAAAAGTAGGTAAAATCATCTTATTCGTCTTTTTAGGACTTATTGTCCTATTCACATTCGCTTTTCTTTGGAACAAATCGCATCCTAAAGATACAGTATATGAAATTCTGTCGCCCACTGTAGGAACGATTGAAAACAAAACGGTTGCCACCGGCAAAATAGAACCTCGCGACGAGATTCTTATTAAACCGCAAATCTCCGGTATCGTTTCGGAAGTTTACAAAGAAGCCGGTCAAATGATTCGGGAAGGCGATGTGATTGCCTCCGTGAAAGTAATCCCGGAAATGGGTCAACTCAACTCGGCAGAGTCGCGCCTTCGGGTAGCGGAAATCAATTTACAACAGATAGAAACCGAATTTGCCCGTCAAACGCAACTCTACAAAAAAGGCGTAATCTCCAAAGAAGAATTTGATGCCTCGCAATCCGACTACAATAAAGCCGTAGAGGAAAAAAACAATGCCAAAGACGCCTTGGATATTGTACGAGAAGGCGTTTCAAAAAAATATGCCAAACTGAGCAATACGCAAATCCGTTCGACTATTTCCGGAATGATTCTGGATGTTCCGATTAAAGCGGGAAATTCCGTTATTCAAGCCAATACGTTTAACGACGGGACAACCATCGCTTCCGTTGCTAACATGAATAATTTGATTTTCAGAGGCAATGTTGATGAAACGGAAGTCGGGAAAATAAAGGAAGGCATACCTATTGCATTGACTGTCGGAGCAATCAACAATCAAAAGTTCGATGCGACGCTCGAATATATTTCTCCGAAAGGAACGGAACAAAACGGGGCGGTATTGTTTGAAATCAAAGCGGCAATCAAAGTTCCCGATTCGGTTTTCATTCGGGCCGGATACAGCGCCAATGCCGAAATTGTCAAAAGCCGGGCTATAGACGTCTTGACAATTCCGGAGAGTTCGATTGAATTTAGCAACGATTCGGCATACGTCTATACGGCGAAACAAGAAAAGCCGAAACAAATATTTGATAAACACTTTATTAAAGTAGGGCTTTCCGACGGTATCAAAGTGGAAGTGAAAGAAGGACTAACCGCCGAAGACAAAATCCGCGGAAATGCCATTGATACCAAAAAGAAAGAAGAACAAAAAAATAAAGGATAAATACAATGAAAATGAAACAAATGAAAAGTCTGCTTGTCTTTATTTTTCTTTGCGCTTGTACGCTGCTTTCAGCGCAAAGCAAACCGTGGAGTCTGGAAGATTGCATACAATATGCCATCGAACATAATATTTCAATTAAACAACTGGTTGTTCAGAAAAATGTGGCTGAAGTGAACTTGAATACGGCTCAAATGAGCCGAGTGCCGAATTTGAATGCCGGCGGAGGACAAAGTTGGAGCTTCGGCCGAACTCAAATGGAAACCGGATTATATGAAACTCAAGATCAATCCAATACGGGTTTATCTGTCAGCAGTTCGATTCCACTTTTCACCGGCTTTCGCATTCCGAATGAAATTGCTAAGAATAAATTGGATTTAGAAACGTCCGTGCAGAATCTTGAAAAAGCCAAAGACGACTTGGCTTTGAATGTTGCTTCGTTGTTTCTGCAAGTACTGTTCAATAAAGAACTCTTGAAAATAAATCAGGAACAATTGGCTTTAAGTCAATCGCAAATAGAACGTACCCAAGCTTTAACGGACGCGGGAAAAGTGCCTTTGTCGCAGTTATACGATATTGAAGCGCAAGTTGCTAACGATAAAGTTTCGGTTGTTCAATCGGAAAACGACCTTCGGCTGTCTTTGTTGGATTTAGCGCAAAGTCTCGAATTGCAATTGAGCGCTGATTTCGACATTCTTGTTCCGGAGTTTAACGATGTGGTAACGGAATATATGGGCAGCGTTCAGCCGCCGCAAATCGTTTTTGATAATGCCGTAAAAATAAAACCGGTTATCAAAGCGCAAGAATTACAGGTGAAAAGCGCTGAAAAATCATTGGCCATAGCGAAATCAGCTTATTATCCTACATTAAGTTTGGACTTGAATGCCGGAACCAATTATTTTTATTTGTATAATAGCAAGGACAAGGATTTCTCCAACAAGTCTTTTTCAAACCAAATAAAGAACAATATGAGCGAAGCGATCGCATTGAATTTGAGTATCCCGATATTCAATCGTTTTTCGGTAAGAAATCAAGTGCGGAATGCCCGGTTTAATATTGAAAATCAACAATTGGCGTTGGAAAATACCAAGAAATCGTTGTATAAAGAAATTGAAACCGCTTACTTGAATGCCATTGCGGCACAAGAAAAGTATAATTCCGCGCAGCAAGCAATCAAATCAACTTCCGAATCATTTAACTACGCCAAAGAACGGTACGAAACCGGTAAATCTTCGGTCTTTGAATTTAATGAAGCCCGTACTCGTTTGATACGAAGCCGGTCGGAAGAAATTCAAGCAAAATACGATTATATTTTCCGAACGAAAATTTTGGATTTCTATAACGGGATACCGATCAAATTATAATTCTTTATCGCTTGAAAATATTACCAAGTTAACTTGATAACTTAATCAAGTTAACTTGAATGTGTTACCAATATGGCGCTATTTATTTAGCCGGAACTGAGGATATTAATTCCGATTGTCTTATCTTATATTTATTTGTAAAATCTTTTTGGAAAATTTTTTCAATAAGTTTAAAATTTTATTCAATTGTAAATCAATTATATAAATTTTATTTCGGAAAACTTTTATAAAACAGTATGGTTTGAAATAATTTTTTTTACTAATTTTGCCTTCTGTTTCTATAAATAATTTTTCAAAAAAAATTACTCTCAAATCTCTCATGAAGAAGAACAACCAAGGTTTTGATGAGGCCTGTAAAGCTTCACTGGATTATTTTTGCGGCGATGAATTAGCCGCTAAAGTATTTGTAACAAAATATGCGCTGAAAGATGCATTCGGTAATATCTACGAAAAAACGCCTGCGGATATGCATCATCGCTTAGCGAATGAAATTGCCCGTATTGAAAAAAAATATCCGAATCCGGTTTCGGAGGAAGAGTTGTTTGCTTTATTCGACCGGTTTCAATACATCATTCCGCAAGGAAGTCCGATGACCGGCATTGGAAATCATTTTCAGATTGCTTCGTTATCGAATTGCTTTGTTATCGGCTTGGATGGTCCGTCCGATTCGTACGGAGCCATCATCCGAATTGATGAAGAACAAGTACAACTGATGAAACGGAGGGGCGGCGTCGGTCATGACTTATCGCACATTCGTCCCAAAGGTTCTCCGGTCAAGAACTCGGCGCTGACTTCTACCGGTTTGGTGCCTTTCATGGAACGTTTTTCCAATTCGACTCGCGAAGTGGCGCAAGACGGCCGGCGAGGCGCACTGATGTTGACCGTTTCTATTAAACATCCCGATGCGGAAGCTTTTATTGATGCAAAAATGACGGAAGGGAAAGTAACGGGCGCTAATGTTTCGGTCAAAATAACCGATGAATTTATGGAAGCGGCAATCAACGACCGACTTTTCATTCAGCAATACCCGATTGATTCGAATCATCCGCAATATACCAAGGAAATCAACGCTAAAGAACTTTGGAGTAAGATTATTCACAATGCTTGGAAATCGGCCGAACCGGGCGTTTTGTTCTGGGATACCATTCTCCGGGAATCGCTTCCGGATTGCTACGCAGACTTGGGATTTCGCACCGTTTCTACGAATCCGTGCGGAGAAATTCCTTTGTGTCCTTATGACAGTTGTCGGCTGTTGGCTATTAACTTGTATTCGTATGTAAAGAATCCGTTTCGACCGGATGCGACTTTCGATTTTAAGTTATTCAAGAAGCATGTCGCCTTGGCTCAGCGAATTATGGATGATATTATTGATTTGGAAACCGAGAAGATTGACGCCATTCTCAAAAAAATTGATACGGACCCTGAAAACGAAGAAGTAAAATACGCCGAGCGTTTGCTTTGGGATAAAATTCGTCGCAAAACTTTGCTCGGCCGGAGAACCGGCGTGGGAATTACCGCCGAGGGCGATATGTTGGCCGCAATGGGACTTTGCTACGGGACGGAAGAAGCCACCGCTTTTGCGGAAGAAGTTCAAAAATGTTTGGCTTTGGCAGCTTACGGCTCGTCGGTACAAATGGCAAAAGAACGCGGCGCTTTTGAAATCTTTGATGCAAAGCGAGAAGCGTCCAATCCGTTTATGCTTCGCTTAAAAGCGGCCGATCCGCAATTAGTTGAAAACATGAAGAAATACGGTCGTCGCAACATCGCCTGCTTGACGATAGCGCCTACCGGAACCACTTCATTGATGACGCAAACCACTTCGGGTATCGAGCCGGTTTTTCTTCCGGTTTACAGACGAAGAAGGAAAGTGAATCCGAACGATGCTACCGCTAAGGTGGATTTCGTGGACGAAGTGGGAGATTCCTTTGAAGAATATATTGTATTCCATCATAAATTCGTGAATTGGATGGAAGCGAACGGATATTCTACAACCAAAAGATACTCATCGGAAGAAATGGATGCTTTAGTTGCAAAATCACCGTATTACAAAGCGACTTCCAATGATGTGGATTGGTTGCAGAAAGTTAAAATGCAGGGACGAGTCCAAAAGTGGGTGGATCATTCGATCAGCGTCACTATCAATTTACCGAATGAAGTGGACGAAGAATTAGTCAACCGGTTGTATGTCGAGGCTTGGAAATCCGGATGCAAAGGGTGTACGGTTTATCGGGACGGTTCCCGAAGCGGAGTATTGTTGGCAACCAACGAAAAAAAGAAAGAAAAAGATTGCATCGAACCTCCGGTGATTGTTGCCAAGCGTCCGCGCGAATTGGAAGCGGATATTGTGAAATTCCAGAATAACAAGGAAAAATGGATTGCCTTTGTCGGTCTGTTGAACGGTCGTCCGTATGAAATATTTACCGGTATCAACGACGAAGACGAAGGTATTTTCCTGCCGAAGAATCTTACGAAAGGAGCGATTATCAAAAACGTGGACGAAAACGGCAATAAGCGATACGATTTTCAATATACGAATAAACGGGGTTATAAAACGACAATCGAAGGCTTATCGCAGAAATTCAATCCGGAATATTGGAATTACGCTAAATTGATTTCCGGCGTGTTGCGCTATTCCATGCCTTTGGAACAAGTCCTCAAATTGGTGGAAGGGTTGGATTTAAAAGACGAGTCAATCAATACTTGGAAAAACGGAGTAGAACGTGCCTTGAAAAAATACGTTCAGGATGGCGCACAAGCGAAAGGACAAAAATGTCCGAATTGCGGCGAGGAATCGTTGGTCTATCAAGAAGGTTGTTTAACTTGCACCGCTTGCGGAGCATCCAAATGCGGATGAATCTTTTCCGATTGCATTTTCATAAAGTCTTCTATCTGAGTTTAAACACCATCGGTACATTGACTTTAACATTAATACATCGTCCCATATCGTAAATTCCATATACCTTATAACGAGACAAATGATCGTAATAAGTTTCATTTAACAGATTATTGACAGATATATTCAGTTGTACGGGCTGAGATTTTTCGCCAAATTCAAGCAGGATGCCGGCATTCAACAGATTATAATCGGGAGTAGGCGTTTCGTTGTCGGCAACCCTGTTTTGTGCAAACGAATATTTATTTTGCGAATAAACGGAGAATTTTTTTACTGTCCTTTTAAATGAAAAACTTACGCTGACCATTGCGTTTATTTTTTGCGAAGGCATCAGCGCTAAATAATTATGCCGGGTATCCTGCCCGAATGTGCTGCTGTATGAGCCTTCAATATGCAGCCAATCCAAGGGATGCGGGTGTAAATGGAAACCTGCCTCGCCGCCATACAAAAAAGCATCCTGTTGCGTATAATCGAAAACGGGAATATTGTTTATTCTGTCGGCGGTTGGCTTCAGATAGATGTAGTTGCGGATATAGTTGAAATAGGGATTGATAAAAAATTCAAAATGCATGGCGTTGTAATTTAACGAGGCATCTGTTTGATAACTGTTTTCGATTTTCAAACCGGGATTGCCGATTTCGTAGCGATCGGCTCCATCATGAATGCCATTGCTAAGTAACTCATACATATTCGGCGCACGAAAACCGGAAGACAGATTTAATCGGAATGATAAATTCTTTACAACAGGTTGGTATATTCCCGTGGAAAAATTAAAAGAATAGTATTGTTTGTCAAATGCTCCACCGTTAATATATCGTGTATCAAATCGTAATCCCAACTGCCAATACGCTTTTTGAGCATAATAGAAGTCGGACATTGCAAAAAGGCCGAAGTCGTAGGTATCGGCATCGGGTATCAGAATTTCTTCGCCGTGATTGGAGTTGCTTTGCGCCATCCCCTGACTTCCGGCAGTGAGCGCCCAACGTTCATTCCAACGTGGAGAATACCACTTTGCATTATATGAAAAAGTATGCAAATTCATATTCAACGCGGCATCTTCGTATGCTTTCGGTTCTTGTGAATCTTCCTCGCCTTCTTGTTCAAATTCTTTTCGGTTATTGAAAACATAGCCCGCGTCAATTTTCAATTTTGAATCATTGTCGAAGAAAAAAGTATTTTCTGTGCTGAAGATATGCGTAGTCAAATTCTGATAGGGCATAAGCGGTTTTCGTCCGTTTTTGTAAGTTTCGTCTGTTTCGTTTTCATCCGTTTCCGTCAGACCGTATTTTTCATTCAAAAAACTGTATTTCAAAGAAGTGATAAATTTATTTCCGGTATATCCCAATGCAGTTTTCAAATTACCGGTATTGAAACGACTGTTGGAAACGAAATCGTTATTACCGTCTTTGTAGTCCGAATGCGTGGTATATCCGCCAAACAAATTCAACTGCAAGTGATTTTTGGAAAGTTTGAAAGCGCCATTATTCCTAAAACCGAGCGAATTGCCGTCAAATTCCGAGTTGATGGCGGCTTCAATGTTGTTATTTTTTGCATACCGTTCATCCACAAAATAAAGGACGCCGCCCAACGCATCGCTTCCATACAATAACGAAGCGGGCCCTTTGATAATTTCTACCTGCTCGTAGCCGTTCTCGTCAAGTCCCAATCCGTGTTCGTCGCCCCATTGCTGATTTTCGATCCGTACCCCTTGCGAAAAGACGGCAATCCGATTGCCGCTCAATCCGCGAATAACCGGCTTACCGATACCGGCGCCCGTACTTAAATTGTCTATTCCTGCAATGGAAGTCAATTTTTCGGCAAGTGAAATGCCCGGAACAGCTTCGTTTTTTATGTTTAATTTTTCGACATTCATCACATTTTCACCCTGTAAACGCAAATCGTTGTCTATCACAACGATCTCTTGCAATTCGTGAGTAGAAGGCAGCAGATAAATGACTTGTCTGTTTTCATTCAAATTGATACGATTAAGGAAAGTTTGATAGCCGATAGCAGAAATCTGTACTAAAACCTGCGGCATTGCAAAATTCACTTCGAATTGTCCGAGCGTATCCGTTATTGCGCTTGTTTCTGTATCGGGATAATAGACATTAGCGTATGCTATCGGCATATTGTTTTCCTTGTCCAAAACGCTTATCCGCGTTTGTGTAAAACCGATTACATGCCCTGCAAAAAATAAGGCGAATAAACAAAGGGTTTTCAGAATGCCGCTGCATTTTCGGCAATATCCGGTAATATATAAAGCTTCGGATACAGTCCTGTATTTCGGCAAAAGTTCCTGTCGAGTCATAAAAAGATGATTTCATTAACGCCGCAAAGTTACAATAAAATTTTTGTACGTTGCAATATCCGACCCGGATTGAATTGCGTTAGCGTTATTTCGGAAAACCATACTATTTTTGCAACGCAAAACGGCAAACTGTCCTCGCAGGGACAACATTTTACTAACCGTAGGTGATGTGATAGCGTAACCTACGGTATTTATCTCTCGGATTACGATTCAATAAATAAAAGGACGTTCCTCAAAATATTGAAATAAAGAGGAGTGTCCTTTTAAAATAATCCGTAAAAAACGTATCAGACGTCTTCCGCAACCGATGCTACCCGGTAATTGGTTTCACCAAGTATAATCAGCGCTTTGTCCAATATCGTGGAATCGTCTAACATAACGATTCCTCCGTCCGGACCCGGCTCGATATGAATGCCGCATTTACTTCCCGCGCTCCGATTGAGTCCGCCAAAATAGTTTCGTACTGTATCTTCCGATAAGTTCAACTCTGCGGCAATTTGACGGATACTTCCATCGGGCAACCGATCTTTGATGCGACGAAGCTCATTAAATGTTATAGTCTTCATGGCTCTGTTTGTTTTATTATGTTATGTAAAATTTATTCTTAAAATCGCTACGAACTTAATTAAAAAAAATAGATCTGCCAACTATTTTTAGTAAATAAATGTTATAATTCTTTATTTATTTTGTAATAGAATTGTAACAATCTGATTATTAAATATTAAAATAATGACTAAATACAAGTAAAAAATACCGCAAAGAAAGTAAGATTCCCCGGCGGAATAAATCGGTTTTTTCAACCGACCGTTTTCACTGAAAATCCGGCGACGCACCCGATTGTACAGCTGCCAGACAAGCCAAGCAATCAACATACCGACCAATGCTCCGATTACTACGTCCGAAATAAAATGTACGCCTATATAAATCCTCGAATAAGCGTTCAGAAATGCGAAAAGAAAAATCGTACAAGTAAATAATTTATTTCGGAAAATCAGTGCGCAGAATGTGGCAAATCCGAATGAATTGGCGGCATGCCCGGAAATAAATCCGTAATTTCCTCCCCTATAGTTAAACACCGTTTTCACTTGGTTCAGAAAATCTGGATGATGCGTCGGACGGAAACGATGAAAAACAGGTTTGAAAAATCCGGATGAAATCTGATCGGTAAGCAAAACCAACAAAACCACCGCAGCCAAAACGCAAACGGCTTCTCTCCAATCTTTTTTATAAATAAATACCCATAAAAAACAAATGTAAAAAATTATCCACGTCCATGGACAAGTATAAATATAAAAAAAATTATCTCCTAATGCGGAATCGCTCCCGTTCAGAAAAAAGAAAATATTTCGTTCGAATTGAAGTTCTTTTTCAAGCATATAATCAAGAAATTCTACCGAGACAAAGGTATAATAAATTCGATTAGCAATGAAATTAACAGATAAAAATTTTACCTTTGTTCCGAAAACAGATTATTAATAATATGAACGCAAAAATAACCTTTCATGAACTGACCGGCACGGACTCTTTTTTTTTACTTGCCGGTCCTTGTGTTATCGAAAATGAATCAATGGCTTTGTCTATCGCCGAAAAAATAATCGGTATTACCCAAAAATTGAATATTCCTTATATATTTAAAGGCTCCTTCAAAAAAGCCAATCGGTCGAGAATAGACTCGTTCTCCGGGATAGGCGATGAAAAAGCCTTGAAAATCCTGCGAAAAGTAAGCGAAGTTTTTCAGGTTCCGGTAATGACGGATATTCACGAAACACACGACGCCGAAAAAGCAGCCGAATATGCGGATGTTTTACAAATTCCCGCGTTTCTTTGTCGCCAGACCGATTTATTGGTTGCCGCCGCAAAAACGGGTAAAACAGTGAATATTAAGAAAGGCCAATTTTTATCTCCCGGCGCGATGCGGTTTGCCGCCCGGAAAGTGGCGGACAGCGGTAACAATCAAATTCTGTTAACGGAACGAGGCACTACTTTCGGTTATACGGATTTGGTGGTAGATTACCGCGGGATTCCGGAAATGCAATCGTTCGGTTATCCGGTGGTGATGGATGCGACTCATTCCTTGCAGCAACCGAATCAGACCAACGGAGTGACCGGAGGAATGCCTCAATTAATCGAAACAATAGCCAAAGCAGCAATAGCCGTAGGCGTTGACGGCTTGTTTATCGAAACGCATCCGAATCCGACGCAAGCGCTGTCGGATGGCGCAAACATGTTACCGTTGGATTTATTGGAACCTTTGTTGGAAAAATTGGTTCGAATCCGAAAAGCGATATGAATAATTATGAATTATAAATTATAAATTATAAATTATAAATTATAAAAAACATTAATTGCTTGCAAAATATACTTGAATTATTTTGATTTTTTAACTTTTCATTCTCAATCTGTTACCAATACATAGTTAAAAATTCATAATTTATATTTCATAATTTAAAAAATTTTCTTACTTTTGCACAGAAAATAAGAAATTGTGCAAAAAATATGACTTTTATTAAACTTTACGAAAAGAGTTTTCGGGAAAACTTTAATTTTCCGGCTCTATCCGATTACGGGACGAACTTGAGTTATACCTATGGCGCTTTAGCAAAAGAAATTGCCAAACTCCATATCCTATTCGAAGAATGTAATATTAAAGAAGGCGACAAAATTTCACTTAGCGGGAAAAATACGACTAAATGGGGAATTGTATATTTTGCAATTCTTACCTATGGCGCCGTAGTTGTTCCTATTTTACAGGATTTTAATCCGAACGACATCAGTCATATCATTAATCATTCCGAGTCGGTACTGTTGTTTTGCGCCAATTCCATCTGGAATGAATTGGATAAAAGCAAATTTCCCGGCTTAAAAGCGGCTTTCTCGCTCAACGATTTTCATTTATTCTATCAAAAGAAAGGAGAAAATATTGACCCGAATATACTTCACTTAAATGCTAAATTGAATGAAAAGTATCCCCATGGTTTTGCTCCTCAGCACATCAATTACTCCGATCGGCCGAACGACAAAATGGTTGTTTTAAATTATACTTCCGGAACTACCGGTTTCAGTAAAGGCGTTATGACTACGGGAAATAATTTGTCGGGAAATATGGATTTTGCCGAAAGTATTTTCCATTTAAGAACGGGCAATCGCATGTTGTCGTTTCTTCCTTTAGCCCATGCTTACGGAATCGCTTTCGACTTTTTATACGCTATATCAGCCGGATGCCACGTGACTTTATTGGGTAAAACGCCGGCGCCCAAAGTATTGATAAAAGCTTTTGAAGATGTTAAACCGGATATAATTATCTCTGTGCCGCTCATTTTCGAAAAATTATATAAAAATATGATTATTCCGTTATTGAGAAGGAGACATATAAAGTTTGCACTTCGTACTCCGTTATTGGATAAACAAATATATGCACAAATTCGCGACAAATTGGTGAACGTGATGGGTGGAGTTTTTCAACAGGTGATTATCGGAGGCGCCGCTTTCAACAGCGAGGCGGAAGCCTTTCTGCAAAAAGTTAAATTTCCGTTTTCGGTCGGATACGGCATGACCGAATGCGCTCCGTTGATAAGTTTTTCTCTCTGCAAAGATTATGTTCCTTTTTCCTGCGGAAAGGTTTTGGATTGCATGCAAGTGCGAATTGATTCCGAAGACCCTTACCGGGTTCCGGGGGAAATTCAAGTGAGGGGACAAAATGTAATGCTCGGTTATTATAAGAATGAAGAAGCAACCCGCGCCATTTTTACGGACGACGGATGGTTGAAGACGGGCGATCTCGGCACCATTGACGAAAACTTTAATATTTTTATCAAGGGACGTTCAAAAACCATGATTCTCGGCCCCAACGGGCAAAATATTTATCCGGAAGAAATTGAATCCAAATTGGATAATCTTCCTTTTGTGATGGAAAGTTTGGTTATGCAAAAAAAGAGTAAATTGATTGCATTGGTTTATCCCGATAATGATGCTATTAAACAAGCCGGAATTACTCCGAAAAATTTATCGGTAATCATGGAGCGAAACAGAGATACCTTAAATAGATTGGTGGCTTCTTACGAAAAAATTGCAGAAATTCAACTTTACCCGACCGAATTTGAAAAAACGCCGAAAAAAAGTATCAAGCGATTTTTATATACATCCGTATAAATATTCTCGAATTATTATTTACTTTTGCAGTAAAATAAATCGAAAAGAAAATAGCAGCGAATGATAGAACGAATCATTATTTTAGACGATACCGATCCCGCTGTTTTCTATGGAACAAATAATTCCAACTTTCGTTTAATAAAGGCTTTATATCCCAAGTTGAGAATCGTTGCCAGAGGAAATATAATCAAAGTCATCGGTGAAGAATCGGAATCGGCCGAATTTGAAGAAAAAATTCGGGAAATGGAAAAATACTGCTGCGATTTCAATTTGCTGAACGAAGAAACGATTATCAATATAACAGAAGGTAAAGCCGACTCTTTCAATGCGACGCAAAAGCAAGAGCATTTGATTATTCACGGAATAAACGGTCGTCCGATTCAAGCAAGAACCGCTAACCAACAAAAATTAGTTACGGCATTTAATTCTCACGATTTATTATTCGCTATCGGACCGGCCGGCTCCGGCAAGACTTATACGGCGATTGCTTTAGCAGTCCGATCGTTGAAGAACAAAGAAGTACGGAAAATTATTCTCAGCCGTCCGGCGGTGGAAGCCGGAGAAAAATTGGGCTTTCTTCCGGGCGACATGAAAGAAAAAATAGACCCCTACCTTCAGCCGTTGTACGACGCTTTGGAAGATATGATTCCGTCGGCTAAACTGAAAGAACACCTTGAAAATAAAGTGATTCAGATTGCTCCCTTGGCTTTTATGCGCGGAAGAACCCTAAGCGATGCGATTATTATTTTGGATGAAGCTCAAAATACAAGTATTCAGCAGATTAAAATGTTTTTGACTCGAATGGGAATGAATGCTAAGACGATCGTTACAGGTGATATTACGCAAATTGATTTGCCGCCGTCGCAAACATCCGGATTGGTCCATGCCCTGCAAGTTTTGAAGGGAATACAGGGAATTGCTCAAATCGAGTTTAATAAAAAAGACATTGTCCGTCATAAATTAGTGCAACGAATTGTGGAAGCTTACGAGAAAGAAGATAAGAATATGAACAGCAACAATAAAAAGAATAAAATATGAACGACACTCTTACACGAACCGATTACAATTTTCCGGGACAAACGGCAATCTATCACGGAAAAGTACGGGATGTATATTCCATCGGCAACGATATTTTAGTGATGATTGCTACCGATCGAATCTCGGCTTTTGACGTTATTTTACCCCACGGGATTCCTTATAAAGGACAAGTATTGAATCAGATAACTTCTTTGTTTCTGGATGCGACCGCCGATATTCTTCCCAACTGGAAACTGGCGACTCCCGATCCGGTGGTAACCGTAGGTCTGCGCTGCGAACCTTTCAAGGTGGAAATGATTATTCGCGGCTATCTTACCGGCAGCGCGTGGAGAGAATACAAAGCCGGCGCTCGAACGCTTTGCGGAATTGCTTTACCGGACGGAATGCGCGAAAACGAAAAATTTCCGAAGCCGATTGTTACGCCGACTACCAAAGCGGAAGAAGGTCACGACGAAAATATTACCAAAGCGGAAATTATCGCTCAAGGCTTGGCAAGCCCGGAAGAATACGAACAATTGGAGCGTTATACGCAAGCCTTGTTCCGGAGAGGAACCGAAATAGCCGCTCAAAAGGGTTTGATTCTGGTGGATACCAAATACGAATTTGGGAAAAAAGACGGTAAAATTTACTTGATTGATGAAATCCACACGCCGGATTCTTCCCGTTATTTCTACGCCGACGGTTATCGGGAACGATTTGAAAAAGGAGAAGAACAAAAGCAACTTTCCAAGGAATTTGTTCGCAAATGGTTAATGGATAACGGATTTCAAGGGCAGAAAGGACAAACGGTTCCCGAAATGACGCCGGCTTATTGCGAAAGCGTTTCCGAAAGATACATTGAGTTGTATGAACGAATTACCGGTGAAAAATTTATCAAATCGGATATTCGGAATCTTTCGGAACGGATCAAAAAAAATATAGAAACGTATTTAAATAAATAATGGACCTGTACGGATTAATCGGATTTCCTTTGGAACATTCTTTTTCGAAAGATTATTTCAATGCTAAATTCGCATCGGAAAAAATTGACGCGGAGTACATCAATTTTGAAATCACCGCGATTACCGAATTAAAATCCATCATTCGCGATAATCCGCAATTGAAAGGATTAAACGTGACCATTCCTTATAAAGAGCAGGTAATTCCTTATTTGAACCGGCTAAGCGATAATGCCCGTTCGATAGGCGCCGTGAACGTAATAAAAATTGATCGGGAAAAGAAAAAAGTAAAGCTGAGCGGATTTAATTCGGATATTATCGGATTCAAACAATCAATCGAGCCGTTGTTGAAACCGCATCACCAACGAGCGCTCATTTTGGGTACCGGCGGTTCCGCTAAAGCTGTTTCTTTGGGTTTGCAACAATTAGGACGTGAAACAACGTATGTCTCTCGTCGAAAATCGTCGGAGCAAATTCTGACCTATTCTGAATTGTCGCCGAAAGTGATGGCCGATCATACCATCATAGTCAATTGCACGCCCGTCGGAATGTGGCCGAATGTGGACGATTATCCGGTGATTCCTTATTCCCTCCTTACCGATAAGCATTTGTTGTACGATTTATTATATAATCCCGATGTAACGCTTTTTATGAAAGAAGGAAAGAAATACGGCACCTTTGTCAAAAACGGATTGGAAATGTTGCTGCTGCAAGCCTTTGAGGGTTGGAATATTTGGACAAAATAATAAAAATATGGCTGTTACTCGTTTCGGCGTTTCTTTGGAACATGATTTGCTCGAAGCCTTGGACGCTTACGTAGCCGATAATTCATACGCCAATCGCTCGCAAGCAATTCGGGCATTGATTGAGAAAAATATCGTAGAAAAAAAATGGTTATGCAACCGGCATGTGGCCGGCGCCATTGTCTTGGTTTACGAACCGGAAAAATACGACATTGCTGCACATTTGCTTCAAATTCAACAAAAAAATGCCGACCGGATATTGTCTTCTCAACGATTTTTCGGAAAAAATAATCTCTGCGTCGAAATCGTCGCCGTAGAAGGAAACGCTCAAAACTTGACTCGTCTTTCCGAAGAACTTATTTCATTGAAAGGCATTATTCACGGAAAGTTGATTATGAGCCGGGTGGATTGATTAATGTAATTCTCGGTGATTTAAATATTAATTAGTTACAGTGTATTGTAATCCGTTTCCGATTACCCGATAGGATTTCAGATAATATTTAGTACCGGATTCGGGTCTGCCGGTTCCGTTGGCAATGGTAAAAACAGCGCCGCATTTAGGACAAGTAGCGGTAATTCCCGAATTGTCGGGGACTATGAGAACATTACGTTGCGCTTCTACGGGACAAGCCAAATCGAAGGCAAAGAGATTAACCGGATTCTCCCCCATCCCGTTAATTACCAAAACACCTCCGAATCCCGTTTTTTCGACGGCATATCGCGGTTGGGTAATCTTTTTATATGCCAGCTTTGCATTCAATTCAGAATCCATATTTTCCAATCGTAATTCGATATTTACGGGATAATTCGGAATGGAAGTGTAGTATTCTTTTTCACAAGAAAAAGCAACACCGATAAATAACAAAAAAAATATGATTCGTTTCATACGACTTCAGATTTACGATAACTTGTTTTCTATATTTTGTTTTCTCTGACTAATTTCAAGTTTCTCATATAATAAACAATCGCATCATTGTCATCAAATCTCTTATATGCAAAACCCCATTGACCTTTACTTTTCATATCTTTATACACATACAGCAAACACCTTTCATCATTTCCTAATTCCTTATAGGGTGATAATCTGTGAGTAACCATTCCTCCCAAATTATTATGGATAGCTTGTATCATTAAGTTTTTCTTTTCCAAGGCTCTTGTTTTTGAGGTAATACCTTCATCAATAAGATAATTGATATAATCATCAATAAGAGCAATCACAGCATCACTTATTATTATCATGGGTCCGGCATTAATCTCATTATTGCTTCATCCAACATTTTTGAAAATTCTTCAAGGGTGATACCATTACACGCCTTAACCGCCTCTTCAAAACTCATTCGCGATTTGTAAGGAACTTCCTTTTCACAAACCACATCGGGAACATTTGTTAAATATTCCAATTCGTCTTCCGTAATAAATATTTCTTCCATAAATATATTTATATATCGTTTTTCAAGAACAAAAATATATAAAAATAATGATACTTCAAAATCGGAGAAAGATCATTTTTCAAATGATCTGATTAACCCGTTTTCAAATTAGCAAATTTTATACTATTTTCGCAGGTGCGAAAAATCATCCACATAGATATGGACGCCTTCTATGCTTCCGTTGAACAGCGCGATAATGAAGCATTACGGGGGAAACCGGTAGCCGTCGGCTATCCGGAAGCGAGAGGCGTTGTTGCTACGGCAAGTTACGAAGCGCGCAAATTCGGGGTTCGTTCGGCTATGCCCTCATTAACAGCCAAAAATAAATGTCCGGGTTTAATTTTTGTCTTGCCCCGGTTTGAAGTATATCATGCCGTTTCCGAACAAATTCGGGAAATATTTTCAGAATACACCGATTTGGTTGAACCGCTATCGTTAGACGAGGCATTTTTGGATGTTACCGTCAATTACAAGAATAATCCCTCTGCCGGATTGATCGCGAAAGAAATACAACGAAAAATCTTTGAAAAAACCGGATTAACGGCATCTGCCGGAGTATCCGTCAATAAATTTCTCGCAAAAATCGCATCCGATTATAAAAAACCGAACGGTTTTTTTGTTATCCCGCCGGAAGATGCTGAAGCGTTTGTTGAACGTTTACCCATTGAACAATTTTTTGGCGTAGGGAAGGTTACCGTACAAAAAATGTATGAAAATCGCATTTTTACCGGGTATGACTTGAAACAACGTTCGGAAGCCGAATTGGTTCGGTTGTTCGGTAAGCAAGGACACAGCCTTTATCTCAATGCGCGCGGTATTGATCCGCGCGAAGTGGAGCCGAATCGTATCACGAAATCCATCAGTTCGGAAACTACTTTTTTACAGGATAAAAGCGATCGAATCCTGTTGACCGTCGAACTGTATCATTTAGCCAAAGAAGTGACGGAACGAATGAAAGAAGAAAATTTTTACGGCAGAACATTTACGATTAAAGTAAAATATGCCGATTTTCAAATCATCACCCGAAGTAAAACGTTACCGCAAAAAATGATTACGTTCCAACAATTCTGGCCCGCCGTCCGGGAGATGATGAAACAAATTGATTTAACAAAACCCGTGCGTTTGCTGGGTTTCGGAGTCAGTCATGCCGACGAAGATACGCCGGCGAAATATACGCAATTGGAGTTGAATCTGTTTTGAAGCAGTAAATGAAAAAGAAGAGACCGCCTCAAAATTCGGCTTATCATGGCGCGCTTAACCCGCGCTTAACCCGCTATCCCTCGAAAAATCGAATGTTGATAGGGGAAATTGCGAGTCTTCGCTATACTACGCCGCAATGAACGCTTTTGAGGCAGCCTCTCTCTAAAACAATAATTAAAAGTCTTCTTGGAAACCGGTATAACGATAACCCGCAAGCGTCCAAGTTTCATCGTACCCATCTGCATCGGCAGGAGAGTTACTTCCCGGTTTCAATTGCCATCCGAATTCCGGCACGCCTTCTTCTTCCCATTCTTCTTCGGGAAGTTGATAGCTGATGAATTGAACGTAATCGTGATGCATAATTGTTTTTAAATAAACGCTGTCAGATACATTTCCTCCGATAGTCGTTGCGCCTTTAGGAATTATTTTCCCTTCCACCAATGTTATACGAGTATATAGTTGAAGTCCGTCATTCAATTGACCGGCTGCGGTAGGTACTCTGAAATATCCCGCATAAGCATCAGTAAACGGAGCTAAACCATAATCCGTATCAATCAAAAGCGTAGTAACTCTCACGTTTTGGGCATCACCTGCCGCTCCTTTAAATCCGGAAGCATCGCCTGTTATTTTGAATTTACCCTTAATCGAGTCACCGGCAACATACGTATCAATCCAAATTTCATCATTCACATTAGCCGCCGTATTGTAAATCATTACTTCGTTTCCGTCTTCAATGGAGGTATCATCGTCGGAATATTCTTCACAAGTTGTAGCCACAACATAACGTCCATCCAAACCGGAAGTTTCCGTGTACCAATTGTCAATCTTTTCAAAGCATGATGTAAAAAACATCATGGGTGCGGAAATACATAATAAATAAACTATTTTCTTCATATTATTTTCTTCCTTAAATTATTATTGTGGTGTTGCAATTACATTAAAATTATAAGCGCCTGCATATTGAGCGGTCCACTTAGCGGTTTTTGTATCGGGATCGAAAGATCCGTTAATCATTCCGTCCAGACTATCCCCCCAACCTGCAACTTTACTGTTTACCAACGTTATCACGTTATCGCTTGATAAAGCGATATTTCCTACCATGGCATAATTGCTGCCATAGCCTGCGCGTTGATCATAATATCCTCCGAATAAATCGGAAACATAGAATCTGCCCGGTGTTACCTGATAAATCAGAATGGTAAAGTCACTGCCGTACACCGTGGTACCGTTACGGTTACTTTCTTTAGATACGGTATAAAAACCCGAAGGCATCGCTGAAGGCGCGGTATTATAAACAACCACTTGACGTTCCGCTGTTTTCGGGAAGCCATCCGTATTATCCACCGAATAAACCAAACGGTAAAGACCGGCTGCTTGTGTATTTACTGTGCCGGAAACGACTACTTTATCGGAAACATCCGTGTCATTTTCGGAAGCAACCCATCCCGGTTCCGTGTAGGTACCTCCCAACGGGGCAAATTCGGTAGCATTGCCTTTGAGTTCCAAATCGCAGTAATAGGTGATTCTTGAGACTCCTTTTGTATCTTTTTCACAGGAGAAAAGGAAAAATACAGAAGCAATGATTAAACAATATTTATATAATATTTTCATACGTTTTAATTTTTTGTATTTATTTACCTTGTTTTTGATTCCACCATACTTTTTCTCCGACATTTGGTTTTTGTGCGGGAGCATTATTATTTCGGAAAATATAAGATTGAGGGTACTGGGGAGAAGCCGGCAAATTACCGTTCAGCAAGGCCCTTCCTTTTACCGAGACTGTCAGATCACCCACAGGGAAATTACTCCATGCTTCTTGTCTGTCAGCCGCTATATCAATATTGCTTACCGAAGGATATTTGGTACGGTTACGTTCCAAAAACGATTCAATGTGTTGATAGTTGCAATTGGCTACCCATTTTTGCATGGCAATTTGTTTGATTTGGGCTTCTGTATTACCGCCCGTCCATTTGGCGTAACCGGTTTCCACAATACTGTAATCGGAAATACCTTGTTGATTCAAGGAAGCTTTTACTCCCGCTTCATAAAAATCTTTAGCTTCGGACAAACCGGCACGGGCATATACTTCGGCAATATAGAAATTCACTTCCCAATCCGACATCAACATCAAATCCATAGCGCTGCCGAAAACAACTGTTGCATAGCTTTCTTTAGCATCGGTTGTACCGTTTCCGTCGGAATCATCTTTCGAATCAAAATCGCCGAAAAAAGCGCCTCTTGTTCCGGAAAACAATTTTCCCAAACGCGGATCGTCATTCGCACTCAAATAATCAATAAATGTTTTACATGCAATCACGTTCGTTGTAAAATAGTTCGCCCCTCCCGCTTGAAATTCGCGCATCGGATGGCGTTTCCCTTCTTGTGCATCATTCCACACCGTTCCCGGTATTTTTGCGCTTGCCGTAAGCAAACTCGCATTTTGGATAAAGTTCAATGTCTGTGCATTGTTGTATTGCGGAGTTTCGGATAAACGCAACATCAATTTCAATTTCAAAGCGTTGGCAAATTTATACCATGCGGTCAAATCGCCTTTGTAAATATAATCGTACGTTCCGTCAATCGAAGATCCGCTTAAATCAATTTTCAACAGATCATCTATCCGTTTCATTAAATCGGCATAAATATCTTCTCCTTTGTCCTGCTTCGGATTCAAATTTTCAGCCCCCAGCAATGCTTCAGAATAAGGCATATCGCCCCATACATCGGTAATTATTTGCCAAGTGAAAATAGATAAAGCTTCCGCAACGAAATAATATCCTTTATTTTCGTCGTCTTTCGTATTTTCTTTGATGTATTTCAAATCGGGCAAAGGCTGACTCATTAAAGACTGATAGGTTACATCGAAATCTTGAGGCAAATATTCGCACAACGATTTAAATTGAGAAGCCGTGTAAGCTTGCGTCCAATATTCCACCCAAAAGCCGCCGCTGAAACCGAAATCCCAACTCATCAAGTTATAGGCAACACCCATTTCCGCTGCCGGCAACAATACGCTTACATTCGGAACTTCCGACAATGCATTCGGGTCGTGATTGATATCCAAATAATCGCCACATCCGCAGGTGAAAAGCAAGACGATAGCGGATAATATAATTAATGATTTTCTTTTCATATGCTTACTGTTTTATTATGTTAAAATGAAAGATTTAATCCGAATATATACGACTGAAAAGGCGGCGTTGTTCCGAATTCTCCGAATTTTGCGCTAATGTCGTTACCAAAGGTGGTTATTTCAGGATCAATGTATTGATTTTCTTTCGGAGTCCACAACAGAATATTAGATGCTGTCGCAGAAAGTCGTAAAGAAGCAATTCTAAGTTTTTCGCATACTTTTTTCGGTAATTGATAAGCTAAACTTACATTACGGAGTTTAAAATACGAACGGTCAATAACCGAGTGATCATCCCGTTGGAATGCGCCGTTACTATAGAAGGTATGCAAAGCGGTCGGATCAACGGGAGTCGTATTTTCACTGTAAGTGCCGTCGCCATTATCCACTACCGAATTGGGAACAAGAAACGGATTGCGATCATTATAAACTGTTTCCGGACCGCTTCCCACCCAATGCATATAATCTTTGGTATAACAGAAAATATAGCCGCCGTAACGAAAATCAAATACTCCGGATAATGAAATACCCTTGTAAGTAAATGTATTGGTAAAACCCATCCGATATTTTTCGTTAATATCCTTATTCAAATAAACCACGTCGGGAGTCGGTTGCGGCATTCCGCTTCCGTCAACGACTGTACTTTCCACTCCATTATTCATTACCGTCAAAACTTTTGCGCATTTAAATTGTCCGAGCGGTTTGCCTTCAACGGCATAGATACCCATTCCTCCGAAGCCGCCCAAGAAAACTTCCGGGGTGTTCAATTTTTCTACCTTGTTGTAGTTCTTGGTAAAATTGTAAGTGATATCCCATTGGAAATCTTGCGTTTTTACCGGTACCACTGAAACAGACAATTCCACGCCATCGTTGCGGACATTGCCCAAATTAGCTCGTTGGGCGGTATAACCATTTGACGGATCTATAGGTAACGTAGCAATCAATCCTTTGGTTAATTTATTATAATACGAAAATTCAAAACCTACTCGTTGATTGAAAAAGGAACTTTCCAGTCCGACTTCAAATTCATCCGTTAACTCCGGTTTCAAATTCGGATTTGCTGCCGTATTGGAAATTGTATAAGCATTGACCCCTCCCAACGGAAAAGTCAAATCATCAACACTCGGATAACCGGGAGTTATCACCGATCCGCGAACAAAGCGGCCATAAACTCCGTAAGGAGTTGTATCTTTACCGGTTCGTCCGTAAGCCAAACGGACTTTGGCAAAATCAAGAACGCCGGTAGCAATGTTTTGTTGCTTCAGAAAATCGGTAACAACAAAACTCAACATCGCCGCCGGATAAAAATAAGAATTATTTTTTGTCGGCAAAGCCGAAGACCAGTCGTTACGGGCGGTAAGCGTCAAATAAAGGTAATCGCGATAACCGAAATCCGCATTGATATAAGCCCCAATAATTCGGTAAAGATCGCTGGTTTGTTCCGCTACAGCCGGAGTCAACGTGTTGGAAAGTTGATAGAACCCGGGAATATCAATCGAAGCGATTGATCCGTACAAACGATTCGACGATAGTTCGTTTGTATTTCCTCCGAGTATTATATTCATCGAAAAATCATCGAAACGGTCGTTGAAAGTAGCAAAATAGTCGTGATTGGTTTGAGTGTATTGCCGCTTGTCTTGCGAATAACTGCCCGGATTTGCATTAGAAGACCCGTAATTGGGAGAACCGGGAGTAAAAGAAATTGCATCCGTATGCACATCGGCGGTGGATGTTTCAAAGTCGCCTCCAAACCGGTAGGTCAATTTCAGATTTTTCAATACATCATAATCCAATTGCACTTTCCCGAAAACCTTGTACTTATTTTGAACCGCAGCTCTTGCGCTTAATACATAATACGGATTCAAACCGTAAGGAGTAAAATAGTTATCCAAATTATTGAATTTGTTGTTGTAATCTTTCAAATCCACGATGGAGATATCGGTAGCAATTTCATTCAACGAACGATAAACAGAGTTATCCTGTCCCGTGAGTGATGCTCTGTTCTTTTCTATGCTGAAATTAAATGCGGTGCTTACCATTACTTTTTTCGCTTTAAGAGAAGCATTGGTAGCGATGGTATAACGGTTGTACGAATCGGCGTTGGTCGGGATAGGTCCGTCCAAATGATTTTGCGATGCCGAAACATGGTATTTGGTTTGTTCCGTACCCCCCGTCAGCGACAGCGAATTGTCAAAGCCGACACCGAGATCGTAGAAATCGCGGATACGGTTTTTCAGATACACATAGGGTTTCAATTGTTGGCTGTTGTCCACCACATTCCCCCAAACTCTTTCTTTACCGTCGAAACGCGCTCCCCAGCTTCCGTTTTCATCCAACGCACGGTCGCCGCTCCAACCTTGTCCGAACATGGTTTGTTCTTTCGGCAAACGTCCGACTTGTTGAATCGTCACTCCGCCGATATATTCCACATTCACTTTTCCGTTGGTATTTTTACCCGATTTAGTGGTAATCATGACCACTCCTTGAGCCGCACGCGAACCGTATAAAGCGGATGCGGCAGATCCTTTCAAAATCGTAATACTCTCAATATCATTCGGGTTCAGCGCATTGATACCGGATCCAAAATCCGCTTGGCTGTTCAGCGTTGCTACTCCTCCGCTGATACTTCCCGTTTGATTCTGTCGGTTAGTGAGAGGAACACCATCCACCACATACAAAGGTTGATTATTCCCGAACGAGTTAAATCCTCGGATAACCACATTTTGCGTTCCACCGGGATTTGAAGAAGAGGAAACGTCAATCCCCGCGACTTTCCCTTGCAACGCCGTCATCGGATTAACAACATTTGAGTTAACAATATCCTCTCCGCTCATTGAGGAAACAGCATATCCTAACGCTTTTTTATCTCTTGAAATACCCAATGCCGTTACCACCACTTCGTTCAGCGTTTTCGTATCCGGCGTAAGCGAAATCCTTGCGTTCGCAGATGCCAGCGCTTCTGTTTGAGTATAGCCGATATACCGGACTATCAGCGTATGCACCGATTCCGGAACGGTCAATGAGAATTTTCCGTTCACGTCCGTAGCCGTACCGATTGTTGTCGCACCTTTTGCAATCACGGAAGCGCCGACAATCGGTTCACCGTTCTCATCGGTAACCGTTCCCGATGCCTGCTTATTCTGCGCGATTGCCAATCCCATGCTTATTAAAAAGCAGGCGAATAATAAAGTCAATCTTTTCATAAATTTTTCATTAAATTTAACTTATTTTTGTTCATATTTTTATATAAAATATTCCACCGTTTAA
>JGI24699J35502_11134145_pt1 | contig 37363 bp, 43 predicted proteins | sample TergutMp193P4_FD_35502 | JGI IMG/M metagenome (IMG submission 35502)
GACCTCATGATTATGAATCATGCGCTATTATCCGATTATATTCCTTATTATCAAGTAGTTATATTTACACATAATTATTTTGGTGTCAACAAAAAGTAAAAAACGGCTTTTTTCATAACTTTGAAATCCCCCGCTCCACTTTCGTAAACAAATCGGGGGCTATCTCCAACAGCCTTTCTTTCACGACGGAAATCAGGCCGTACTTAGCGGTTCCGATAACGTGGGTGTAACCTATTTTCACGGCCGCTTCGTTGATGTCGTGTCCGGAGAGTACTGTTTTCACCTTATAGCCGTAGTGATCGGTTACAGATTTCAGCCACCATTGCTCCATGATGAGGTCGGGACACATGTTATTGTCTGCAATCAGCCTCTTTACGAAAGATTGATCCCCGCAACAATTGTTAATCATCTCTTTGTATCCTTTAATGTAGCGGTTTTTCGGTTCCGGGTTATTAAATTTGACCAACCCGCAATTATAGGCGGAATCCTGCCGTCTGTCAAATTCCGGGGGAATGTTTTTGTTCAACGCCGAAAGAACAAGGTTCAGATTATCCCCGTAGCACGATCCCGGATAGGGTATCGAGAAGCCCCCTTCGAGCATCTGTACGATCACGTCCGCGTCTCTGTCCCGGATGATGTCGTACACGGCCCGTTTTTTCAAAAATACATCCCCGTCAATGTGAATGGAGCCGATCGGTTCCGCTTCCTGAGCTAAAATTTTCCCCGCCGCCCAAAAACGCTCGTGTGCGTTAAGGTTATCCAAAGTCAGATGAATCTCGTCGTAAGGGAGTCGGCCGTATATCTCTTTTCCGAGTCCGTCGGTGTGTAAAACGATCTCGTGTCCGAATTTTTTCACATACGCAACCGACAGGGCAAACAGCCACAGATTGTTTTTAAGTTGATCCTCTATATACCAACGCGATCCCGTCATGGGTTTTGTCCATACGGAATGGCAAAATCTTATTTTTTCCATATTAAAATTTTATTAAATTTCTCCCACTATTCTATTTCCGTATCCGTAAGAACCGTTTTCCATAAACGCGGTTCCGGATATTTCAAAAAGGGGGTGGATCGAAGAAGCCGTCATCGTTACCAGGGATCCCGTACCCCCGTCCGTCCGGTTGACGTATGTAACCGTCGCCCCGGCCTCATACGCGAAAGCGAAATACCGTTCCGTTTTGCTCCGGAACATGACGATGTAGCGTCTTTTCGTCGCCAGATGAAGCGTTGCCGACATTCCGGCCGACAATTCGCCTATAAAACTTTCCAACACATGCGTGTAAACACCGTTTTGCAGAGCGGAAGAATATTTGGCCGTGTCGGGGCTTTCCATGACGATAAAGCCCCCCGTGTGATTGACCGCGGTTACGTCGCAGGTATCGCAGAGTTTGTCCCCCCTGAATTTGAATCCTTTAAAATCTTCAAAATCAAGCAGCCGGATATCGGATATTCCTTCCGGGTTGTACCCGCATGCCGGTACTATGTGTTGTATTCTGCACCCCATATCCGTAAAGACGAAAAACGCGGTATTCATCAAAAAAAAAACACCGCGTTTCCGGCAAAAACGAAACATCATTAATAATCAAAGACTGCCGATCAGCTCGTAATCATACGGGATGACCGATCCTTTGTGGATCGGCGTTATAACCGACACATCTTTGAGTAGCGGCCCTATTTCTTTGGATGTGCCCTGTAACATCACCGTCCAACCGCTGGCGTCGGCTTCGGCCGCGCCGCTGTTATAGTCGAAACCGCCGGCGGGGGCGCTTAGACCGCCGGTACGACCCAGCACGACAGTCCGGCCCGCGTTGTCGATCACCACGGCAATGAATCTGCCCAAGCTGAGGGCATCGCCTTCGTTAAGCACGTCCATGTCGTATTGGTTAAGCACGGCATTTACCGTGTGTTGGCGGTATTTACCGCCGTTACCGCCCGCTAACAGGGCGTCGGTAAAAGATACGGTATTGTTTCCGCCTTTAATCTCATAAAAGCTTTCGCCCGCGGGCAACAAGATGGACGATATATAACCGTCGGCGTCGTATCGGTAAGCTATCGCGTTATCCACGGCGGCGCTCCCGTAAACGGGAAGGTGGAAGTTCGCCAGATAGACGGCCCGCGCACCGGCTATCGCATATTCGCACGCCTTGTTATCCAGACTTCCGGTTAATTTACAACCTGCCATATTCTTATATTTTTAATTTGTTAAAAAATGGGCGGCGTTTGATTACCACCCCGTTATAATCTTAATCTCTTACAGTATTACCGTGTCCACGTCTTCGCCGCGTTGGTTGAGCGTTACGGTTACGCTGCGGTCTTTGTCGGGAAGGCTTACGGCGATCAGGCCCGTACGCGGACGTCCGGCCCCCGTATTATCGGCCGCCTCTACGGTAACGGGCGTGGTGTCCTTACCGTCGGCCGTCGCCGCCGTACCCTTTGTTACGGTGAAGCCGGCGGGCGCGTTGCTCAGGACGGGTTCCGTCCCCGCACCGGTAACGACGTTGAAGGTCTTTGTTTCACCGGCGGCGCGGAATACCAGCGAGCCGGGCGCAACGGCCAATCCGTCGTCCCGGCACGGTCTGTCCTCGGCGACGGCCGCGGACATGATTACCGCCTCATCCTCAAAGGGAATGATGAAGCCGAGGCGTAAACGGCCTTTGACGAATACTTTGTCCTCGTTCGGTTTCGGGAAGTTATCCAGTTCCACCTCGTCCAGATCGCTGAGCAGATCGGTCAGTAGATAGGCGTTACGGCTGTCGTAACCGATCAGCGTGTTATTGTCGATCCCCTTGGCGGGTACGAACTCCATACCCAGATAATAAAGACGCGGGTTGCGCTTGTCGGCGTCGTCCGTCGTCCACGAAGCGGCGATCACCTGGTTATTCTTGTCGGCCAAAGCCGCGCGGATAAGGCGGCGGGTATTGTAACTGCCCATTACGTAGAGCGTTCCGGCGTCTTCGGACTGTAGCACGTCTTCGGGTATGGCATTGTAAACGGCTTCCACGGCGTCCAAAACGTTCGCTTTTGTAAGTGCCGCACCCGCCAACTGTATGGATACGTCGCTGTCCAGAAGCGTTTTGACCATACCGTCAAATTGGTTGGCGTCTTTAGATTCGTCGCCGCCCACCGCCATTTCTTCGATCTCGTTTGAAAGGCCGATGGCGATGAGCGCCAATGACGCGGCTTCCAGCTCGGACGGTAAACTTTCGTTTTTAGCCCCCAGCGACAACTGGTAAAGCGTACGTTTGTTTTCCAGTTCGTCTATACATTGCTCCAGGTTAATTTTATAGGTCTTGACTCCGGCTTTCTTTTCGGAAAGCTTGATGATCTGGTTGGGCGTCCACGCGCAATCTTTGCCGTCGATCTGCAAAATTTTGTTTTGCAGATCAATCTGGCTTAACAATTCGTCGCCTTTGATACCGGTAAGGACGCGGATATAACCGCCCTGTATCAGCCGGCCCCCGAACATTGCGCGGGTAAACCATTCGGGATTTTCCTTTGCGTTATAGGAAAGGCCGTTTATATTATACATATTCGGCATTGCATTAATACTTTTAAAAGGTTATTGTTTTTTGTTTATTTTCGCGTCCCGGCGTTCCCGACGGCTGGCGATAATGGCCGCCATTTTTTCGGTGTACGTCATTTCTTCGGGCCTTTTGCCGTCTTTTCCGCCGCCTTCCACGTCGGGAACGGCTTTCCCCGTACTGGGCTGTTTTTCCAGTTCGGCGATCTTCGCTTTCAGTTTGGCGATTTCGGCCGTGTTCGGGTTCTGGCTTTTCAAAAAAGCCTTGGCGCGCTGTTTTGCCATTGCGATGTCGGCTTCGGCGGGTTCGGCACCGTCGGCTTCGGGCTGGGTGATCACCAGCATACCGCTGTCGTCGATCACGATCACGTTGCCGTCGGCCAAAGCGTGTTCGCCCGCCGGCATCTGCTCGCCGCCTTCCAGGGTGCAAAAACCGTCTTCGTCCACCCATACCGCACCGCCTTCGGCCAGTTCAAAAATCATATAAGGCTTGCCGCTGTCGGTTTCGTCTTTCTTCGCTTCTTCGGCCACTGCTTCGGCGGCCGCTTCGCTTTCGCCTTCCAGGAAGGCCGCCACGGATCGGAAAAAGGCGGGTATCCTCTTACCTTTGTCCTTTACCGCGGTTTGTTCTTTTGCAAGTTCGGCGGCTGTTTTCGGATTTTTTTTCATGTGAATGTTGTTAAAATTAAATATGCCTTCCAGGGAAAAACCCTTTACGTTTCCCGTAAGAACTTCGGTACGCCAGTACGCGGGGTTTTCGATCTTATAAGAGACGACTAACGTACCCGCGGGAAGTTCGCCCAGTCCCAACGCCACGGACTTGTCGCGTTTGGGATCGTTCACCGTCCATAATTCGGCCAGATGATTGCCTTTCAGGGCTTTTTCGTGCCGGTGGGTGGTCTTACCCAAAGAATTATGCCTGCGCATCATTTTAAGGGCGATTTTTTCGATTTCTTCTTTTGAAAACGTTATGTAGTATTCGCCCAGACGGTGATCATACCTGTAAATCAGCCGGTCGGGAATCAAAAGCGCGCCCGTCAACAACTGTTTCTGCCGGTTGACGTTTAACTTTATGCCGGCCTGTTTCTTCAGGGCTATGAAATTGCTTTCGATCGCGGGGTACTCGACAAAGGATACGGCCATAATGCCGGTATCGTCCAGGTTGCCGACCGTACATTTATATACGGGTATCTTTTTCTCCATGCCGTAAAGACGAAATTTAAAAAAAACGACTTTTCAGAAGCCCGCCAGGTCTCTGACCGTCGCCACCTCGTCGCTGACGTCGCTGATATCGGTTACGGATACCACGGGCCGGAAGTTTATGCCGTTGATTGCCTCCACTATCCGGTCTTCACGGAAGCGGGCCGTGTCGGTTACGACCGCGGGCACGGCGCCGCCCGGCACCACGCCCGTGAGATCGGCCGCCGTGACCGTCCGCGGCGTGTCGTTGATGAACCTGATCAACTCGGCGTTGGCGGCGTAGCTTTGTCTGTTTACGATAAATTCGCCCCCTTCCGCCTCGTAATCGGTTCCCGGTACGGGAACACCGCCGTCGGCGTGTGAAGGCCCGATGATCTCGCCCCCGTCGGCCATTTTGGTAAGCTGCCTTGTCATAATGCCGACCTGCACCGTACCCATGGTACCCGCTATCGCGCTCGAAGCGAGACCCAGAGGGATGAAGGGCTTCATGTTCAGGCCGTTGATCACCGCGGAGGCCACGCCCGCCATGGCGGAGGCTATATCGGACATGAGCCGGTTTTTTTTGAGCTGTTTTTCTTTCCTCGCCATTTCGGCCTCGCGTTTTTCCTTTTCCTTAGCCAGCCTTTGTTCTTCGCGTTCAGCCTCGGCGCGGGCGTGCATGGCATCCTGAAGCTGGAATTTCAACGCCTCGGAGGTTCCGCCCGTGGCCGCCTGTAACCGGGCTTCTATTTCTTCGACGTTCCCGGCGGCGTCTTCGCGTTGTTTTTGTACTTCTTCGTATCTTTTGTTCAGGGCATCCAGTTGTGTGTTCATGTCGTCCAACTGCACCCGTAACCCCATGTCCCAGGTGTCGAAAACGGAGGAAAGGGCGGAGACGGCCGCTTCGGCGTATTCGCCTATTTTTTCAAACAGTTCTTTAAACGCTTCGATCTGTACGCCTTTCGACCGTTTTGTGTTATCCCCGATTTCTTTTTCCGCTTTTTTGATTTTTTGTGCGGCGTCTTCTTCGGCTTTTGTGTATCTTAGGACTTCGGCTTCGTATTCGGGGGTGCCTTCTTTCAGCGTTTTCAGCGTTTCTTCGTGTGCTTTTTTTAAGTCGGCCCGATATTGCGCCAGACCTTTAACGTATTTTTCCAAAGCGTCGTTTGTATCCGCCAGGTTTTTACGGGTGGCCTTGACGTCGATAAGTTCCATGCCCGTTTTATCGCGTACGACGATTTCGTCTATCCCGTTTTTAACCGCGGTCAGGGCGTCTTCGACTGCGGTCAGCTGTTGGTCGGCCTGCCGGTTTAATTGGTCGGAGGTTAATTTTAACAAGGCATTACCGCGCGCTTTTTGGGCGTTTAATATAAGTTCGGTAATCCGGTTTTGTTGTTCTTCGGTCAGCGTCGTATCTTCGTCCAAACGTTTTTTGTAGTCTTCTATTTGCCGGTCATACCGTAAATTTATTTCGGCGGTCTGCCGGTCGTAATCGCCGACGATAAGGGCTGTACGGCTGTCTTCCAATTCCCGGAGCAACGCCAATGCGCGGCCGGCTTGTTCCTTTTCCAGCTTTTCCAGGTCTATGCCTTTTTGTTTTTCCAGACTGACGATTGTGTCGTTTAACGCGGTACGGGCCTTTACCGTTAAGTCCTTTTCAGTGGCTAACCGTATTTTTAAATCTTCTATTTGCCGATCGTAAGATACGTCTAACGTTTTACGCGCCAGTTCGTCGCTATTCTGTATAAGCCTGATACGCGCGTCTTCGGCTGTACGGATAGTTTCTAATTCTTTTTGAGTAAGTTCTTTACGCTTACTAATAGCCGTTTCGCCCGCCGACTTTAACGTTTCGGTTCGTTCTTTATTGTACTTAGCGTTAATCGCGGTTATATCGTTTAATGCTAATTGGTTATTTTTTGTACGGTCTTTATTAAGTTCTTTTATTTTTTCATTGTCTGCGGTCGCTACTTCCAAATCGCGGCGGCGGTTAGTTTCTATTTGGGCTAATGCAGCGGCTTCACCTTTAAGGTTTCCGTTTTGTAAATCTTCGTTTTGCCTTAATATTTCCTGGTTATGCTTTGCGTTGGCTTCTTCTATTTTTTTGTCGTTAACTTCTTTTTGCTTTTGAACTTCGGAGTAATGTTTTTTGGTGGCCGTTTCGTATTCCTTTCCCGCTTGTTCTAAATACGGCGTTTGATCGAAGCCCGTTTTAAATATATTACCTTCTAAAAACAAATACTTAGCCCATTTACCAAACGACGCGTAGTTTTCGGTTATAGCGTCGGTATTGTCTTCGTAAGATTTGGTAAGGCTGTCTATCGCGTCCGCGCCCGTATTGGATAACCGTATTAAATTTGCCTGGTATTCGGTAATTTTTCCGTTTGCTAAGTCTATTTCTACCTGTATATCGCGTATTTGACGTATTAACCCGTCGTGTGCGTCCCTGGCTTCTTTCGTAGCAAACGTAAGACCTGTAAGGGAAGAAGTATATTTTTTCGTGCTGGCGGTGGAACTATCAGCGCCCTTTGAGTAGGCCGACATAGCACCGACGACCCCTAACAAGGCTAAAGCTAAGATTACGTAAGGGTTGGCCGAAGCGACGATATTAAATATTTTTTGCGCGGCGGTTGCGGCCGCGGTACCTTTCGTACTTGCGACCTCGGCGGCTGTTTTGGCTTTCAATTGCACGGTTCTTATACCGTCCGTAACCGCCGCCAATTTATTTTGCACTATGCCCTCTTTCAGGAGGTTCGTGTTGATTTGCCGGGCGAGGGAAAGAAGGACTATTATTTTTTGCAGTTGTTTTGCCTGCCCGACGTTTTCTTCGCTTTGACTGCCGAACACGGCCATAAGCTGATTGGCCCCCAGTAAAGATTGGGCCAGCCCCATGCTGCTTTTGCTCACGCCCTCGATCCCCTCGCTCAGTTTTCCCAGCCCGCCCAATGCGCTTTCGTAGTTGCCGACGTTGCGGCGGAAATCGCCCGTACTTTGTTCCGCTTCCTTTATCCTGTCGTTGAGTTCGCGGATTTCTTCGGATTTTCGTTTGAAGACGTCCGTACCCACCTCCAACTGTTTCCATTGCTCTTTTAATTTGGATAATTCGATACGCATGCCCTCCACCGTATCTTTTCCCGCCTGTTCGGCCCGTATGCGTAAGGTCTGTTCGCGGACGGCTTCCCGCAACGCCTGATTGGCCTTTATCTGGGCGTCGGTTGCCCCTTCCCGGGCGGCCTTTGCCTTTTTGTCGGTTTCTTCCAGCCTTTTGGCCGTTTTTTCTTCCTCGGTTAAGGCCCGTGTTTTCGCTTTGCTTGCGGTAACGGCCGTAACGGCCTCTTTCGATGTGCTTTTCATGGTCGCGTCGAAACTTTTGATCGCGGCTTCCAGCGTCGTAATATCTTTTATGCTTTCCGCTATGCCGTTTATCTTCAGGATATATTCTTTTTTTCCCGCGGTTGCCATATTATATTTTTCTTATCAGTTTGATTTTGGTTTTATTGCGTCCCGAAGGGTCGTAACCGGATATTTCGGCCACGTAGTAAATGTCTCCGTTGAACATCGCCGTAACCGATCCGTTAAGTTTTTCGTACCGGTCGGGTGTCAGGAAGCCCTCCACTTCGGTATAGTGACTGCCGCCGTTTATAAGCAGGGTAAAATAATTGTCCAGTATCGTCAGTTTCCTGTTCTTGTAATTCAGAATGCTTAACCCCGGCAATTCGCCGGAAACCTTGGCTATTTTGACGGGCCGGTCAAGATGTCCGAATGTGAACCCGGCGCCCGAATCGTTCAACAAACCGTCGGGGTACCAGAAGCGTAAAGCCTGATCGGTGTAACGCTTTTTCATCGCATCGGGATAAGATACCGTATTTTCCCAGGGTTCGTGTTTTGAGATCACGGCCAGCGGCAAAACTATGTTACCGCCCGTTTGCCGTTTGGTAATATTTTTAAACCAGTTGAACGAAAAATTACTTTTTTGCTCTATCACCTTTCCCCCGGTTACACCCGTTTCGTATTCGCCGCCGCCGTCGTCATCCGTTATCGCATAGCCTTCTTCCTCGACGTCCGCCGTAAAGCCCAGCTTATACAGAGACGGCAGTTCCAGCGGGGTATTGGAACGGTCGTGTACCGAAGTCAGGTCGTCCAGATTGACAAAAAGGCTGCTTACGACGGTTTTCGACTGTTTCACATTCAGTTCAAACGCGGTCTCGTCCGCCCGGGTCAGTTGCAGATTAAAGGCTTTGCAAAAGTTGTCTATGAAATCGTCGGTTTTCATATCGGCGGGCAGAAAGCCCGTCAGGTTAATACTGTCGACGTCGAAGTTTACGGGGTCGTTCCAATTCATTGCGGCCGTACCGTTACCCGAAACATCGACTTTCAGCCAATCGGCGTCGGTACGGAAAGGCTGTACGGAAAGTTGAAAAGTTATTTCGTGTTCCGTCCACCCGTACACGGAGTGCATGCCGTTACGCCGGTACCGGCCTTCTTCGGACACGGACGCCAGGGTAACGAGTTCGCCCGCTTCGAACCATACGACCGCGTTTACGCTCCCCCGGCCGTTAAGGCTGTCCGACCGGCGGGCGTAGTTGGACGGGGCGTTATTCAGGTCTATTTTAAACCGTTCCGAATCCTGCCATACCACCGGGTCTTCTTCGTCGGGTATGGCGTTATCGTCCGGATCGTGCGAATCGATTTTCCCGTATTTTTTATACGCCGGGTTATTTACGGCCAGACGGGTGACATCTTCAACGGAAACATCCCAGCTTTGCGCGGGTTTGGCTATCTGTACCTGGGCCGATAAACCGGCTGTATCCAACGGGTTTTGGTATTCGCTCTTACCGTTATAGACGCTTCCCGACTTTCTGACCCCGAAAGCGAAACCGCCCACTATATTCCTGTCCTGGGCCGCGTCCACAAATAATTGTTGTCCGCGGGCCGCGTCTGTGATCTGCGGAAAATATTTGGGTATATCCTTGGCCCCGTCGAAACCCGGACTGCCTTCAAAACGGGTGCTTTGCGGCTGGTTACCGTAATAAAACGTACCGTCGAGTTTCGGGTTGGCCAAACCGAAATCACCCTTACCCCGGTCGCGTAACAACCGGAATTCATACATTTTTCCGGTAAGATCATTATCGGCGTTTTCGGTATGTTTGCAAACGTGCTGAACGTCTGTGGCCTTGTCGGTGCTTCGCCACTTTTCCGTATTGAGAACCTTTAAATCCGCGGTCAACCGCACTTTATAAAATCCCGAAACCGGTATCCGTATCTGGCATTGCGCCCAAATCCGGCCGTAAGGGTCGTTACCGTCGTTTACTTCTTTGTAAAGGACGTTACCGCCCGTGTCCTGTAAAATCGTTATTTTGGAATTGGAGGCGTTTAACAGATCGCACCCGTAGGCGGTGTAACCGTCATTGAATCCCCGGTAAACCCCTTTTTCGAAACCGGCGCCGTTGTTGTGCGCCGAAATACCCGTACGCATGTTCTTCGTCGAACACCAAACGCCCTCTATGCTTATTTGCGCCTGTTTCCCGTAGTTCCAGGGCTGCACATAGTCCGGGTCGTTTTTATAGCTCATGTAAAGACGGGTCAGGCGTTCATCGTTGAAGGCCGTACCGGCTAATTTATATTTCCTGATACCTTCACGCGAACCGTCGGGGTTTCGTTTCCTTCCGTCAAAAATATGCCTTAACATTTCCAATACATTAACGGACGGCGGTAAATCCTGCATACCCATACGTACGCTGTCGTCCCATATATCTTTACCCGAATAGTCGTTACCCGTACCCGAAGGTATTTTGGGCAGTACGCCGTAAAGCGTATACGGGAAGATACAGGGGGGCGTATCACCGTAAACGCCCGTATTGTAGTTATTGACGGACGTTACGAAATCCGTAAAAATTATGCGGTATCCGGGATTTTCGTTCAGTCTGGTTTCGCCGAAAATATCCTTGATGCTCTTGGCCGCCGGCAGGTATAAATTGCCCTTATATTTATCGCGGGTCACTTCGGATAAACGGAATAAACCGGTAAACACCCGGACGCCGTTTATGACAAGTTCGGCTTTGTATTCGCGGTTAAACTTGTCTTTGGTTTCTTCGATGTTCGCGTAGCCGAATACCGCATGATTAACCGGCGTGGGCGGTAAAGCGATGCCGTAGCTGTACTGGGCGTCTTTGGTGTTCAGTTCGCCGGGGTCGAGTAACCGGCGGTTCAGCCTTACGCCGAAATCGCGGCCTGTATCGCAAAGGCGGTTATTGATATACAGTTCCGTGACGGTCATTCGCTCATCCGGTATTTAATTGTCGGTTTGTGCATGTTTTTGTCGGCTCCCGTCACCTGTAACGCAAAGTCTTCGATAATGACGCGGTTGCCGTCGTTATCCAGGATGACGTGCGCGGCGGCCAGCTCTTTGAGCCAGACGGCCGTTTCGTCGGTGACGGGCGCGCCCTCGACCGTAAAAATATCGGACAGGGTCGTATTGTAAACCGTTTCGATGCCGTCACCCTTCCGGGATGAAGGTGTTACGGTTTTGTCGTATGTTTCGACGGAGGGCTTGATTTCTTCCTTTACGTCCGCGTCGAAGTTAAAGGCGTCCCACCCGCCCAGACGGTTTATAAACGAGAATTGCCGGAGGGTGTGCAGACATCCGGGCCGTACCGTATATTCCAGATCGTTCGATACCTGTTTGTATGGGGCCGACACATTGGCCGTATAGCGGGCCAGCGCCACCCGGATGACACCCGCCGCCGGATACCGGTCCAAAACGGTGTCTATATCCAACACACAGGTGTTTACCGAAGAAAATCCGGGAAGATCTTTTTCCGGGCCGTAAACCGTCCCCAGATAATCGCCGCCCGTGCCGTACGCCCGGTAGGCGACACGCAAAAAGCGGTTGATCGCCGGCCGTTCGAAAACGATGAAATTCAGGTACTCTTTCTGTCCTCTGACATACGGCGTACGCGGTTTATCCGTCAGCAACTTTACGAAATCCCCGGATACGGTAAGGACATACTCCGACATATCCCTGTCGTCAAAAACAGATCCGTACCCGTTCAGAACATACAGGACGTCGGATGCGTAAAAGTAAAAGGAGTTGACGGCCTTTATTTTGGCCGTGAACCGGTAGGCCGTCAAAGTTCCCGTATCGAACCAGCCCGGGGATCCGGCGGGCAGGTTACAGCCTCCGTACCGGGAAAACAGGGAGTTCAGTTCAAACCATACGGGGGATCCCGCGTACGTCTTTCGCAGGGTGATAAGGTACGTTCCCATATTGTCGGGCTTTGTCGGCGGGCCGCCGTAAGCCGGGTTAACATAGATGTCCAAATCTATTTCGGCCGTTGAGGCTTCCCCGCTTATACTGTCGTTATTGATCGAAGCCGGGTTCACCCGGTCTATCGTATAGGCCGTATTATTAGCGTTGGCGGGGGCCTCAATTTTTATGTTGAAATCCGTACCGGCCCCTTTACTCTTTATCCACAGGACGGCCCCGCCGTATACATCCGCCATGTTGGAAAAAAAGGGAATTGTTACATGAAAGTTGGCGCCGAACCAGCTATCGGTGAGTAACGCCTGACGCAGGTTTTCGGCCGTCTCGGAAGGTATGCCGGAGACGTAAAAAACAGATCCGCCCGCTTCCGCGGCATCCGTCGTTCCGCGGTAAGTGCGGACAATACCGGAAGCATCCGTGATTCGCAGTAACGAATTGACCGGGGTAATGCCCTTATTCACCTGTATTTTAATTTCCGTATAGGTTTTAGACGCCGGCTTACCGGTGAACTGCACGAAGTTCGGAACCTCCGAAAGCGTAATCGTTTCGGGTTCGGTAATGTCCGCTATGTCTTTGACGATATATCCTTTCATATCAGCAGTTGTTAAAAAAAAGATCCAGGGTATCCGTTATCGCGTCATACAATTTATCGGCCCAGTCGTTTAAAAACAATCCGTCCAGCTCCCTGTCCATTGTCGCGAAGATCGGCCTGCCGGGGTGGCCGTCGCGCCAAATGGCATAAGATATGCGGTACAGGGTATCGGCGTCGGTCGGTATCCCGTTTTTGGCGGCCCATTCTTTAAGGACGCTTACAGGCGGTTTCTTTTTGTACTTCGGCGGCCGCGTCCACTCCAGATATACGACGTAGTGATTGAAAAGCGCCTTTATTACGGGGTCTTCGCCCGTAACGGTACTTACCGACGCTTCCAGATTACCGCGTAAGGCGCTGTCACGTAAAGTGTTCCTGCCCGCTTTTGTGTTGGTGCTTATCGTGTCGTCTTCCAGGACGACCGCGGCCAGGGCCAGCAAGTTATCGGCTATCTTATTGATTGCCAGTCGTACGCCCTCTTTACTCATTAAACATCAATCTTAAAGTCGGGTAAGCCCGTCTTTTCGTTGAATACCGCGCACCCGTCGGGATTTTCCACCTTAAAGTCGGGTAAAGCGTTTATCCGCGGGAACTGTTTGGACGGATCGAAATCATCGTCGCAACGGTTTACCGGATTAGCCTGTACGATCGTGTAGGTGAACCGGAAGCCCGCCGCGTTGTTGTCGTAATAGTCGCGAAGGGAAACGAACGTGAAACCGTTCACCTTGAAACCCGTGGACGGGTAAACCCGGTTTATCTTTTCGGCGAAGGCAAGACCGACGTCAAAGGCGGCCGTCTGAACGTCCGATACGTCTTCGTCGTTTACCGGGATGCCCAGAATATCGACATTACAGGTGTACGATAATGTCTGATCGACGCTTTGCCCGTATATCGGATCGTCCAGCCATACAAGCGGGTGGGCTTCGTTCGACGCCCCCTTCTCGTAAGATTTTCCGTAGAAAAAGCCTTTGATCCGCTTGTGCCGGCGCGCCAATTCGTAAAAAAAATCAACTATCCGCATTTTTGCCGTGTTTTTGTATGAACCTGTCTAACTTTTGTTGTGCCGTGTCGGCGGTATCTTTGTCTTTACGGTATTGCAGGAACGTAAAAACTTTCGTAACCGGCAGTTCAGTAATCTCATCAAGACGTAATATTTCAGTGCCGGCCAGATCCGAGATAATCTTATACCAGCCCCAGGACTTGGAAAAGGCTTTATATTCTGGGGCAGCCGGCCGTACGCCCGGGCCAGCTTCGTATATGCCACCGTACGTTGATCTGACACGGTTTTGCAGCGTAAAAAAAAAGCCAGCACCCCCAAAACCTTACCGACGGGAAGGGCGGCAAACATCGCCCGCCGCGTTTCATTGTTTTTGTAGTCGTAGACTTCACCCGCGGGACGGCAAACGACGGCCAGAATATTCGACAGGATGTTTTCGCCTTTTTTCTGTATTTCGTCGGCGTCCGCCCACGCGCCCAAACTCATTTCGTCCTCGACCGGGACGGTGTATCTGACCCCGCCGGTTTCCACATAAGGGACGGGAGACACCGGGTTGTCCTTAAACAGAAAACCGATATACTCGACAATCCTGTTAAACACTTCGACGGGCCGGCTCAACAACCAGTCGGCGTCCGTCCTGCATATTTTGGCGACATAGGCCGCGCGTTCACGTGTCGTTCCGGGCTTTTCCGCATAAAACGTTTCGTAAAACCCCAATGTAATATCATCCCAGCTTTCGGGAACTTCGATTTCAACCTTATCATATTCTATCCGTACCATAACCTAAAGACGAAAAAACAATTTTTCGTCTTTATTGAAAGATTAAATATGGACGAAGCAAAAACGTACTCGATAATCAGTCTGAGCGCGGCCGATGAAAGCCCCGCGTTTCCGAAAGTGTCGGTAAACAAATCGGGCGGCTGGGTTACGTTCGGCAATAAGAACCTGTTTCCGCAGGAAATCATTAACGCAAACAGCAAAAGCCCCGTAAACGCTTCGATCATCGAAAGTACGGTAACCTATATCTGCGGCAAAGGCATAAGGGAAAGCACAAAGAACAAGGATGGCTACACGGGCGTACCGAACACCGCGGAAAGCTGGGACGAGGTATTGGAAAAGATCGCCAAAGACTATAAAACGTTCGGCGGCTTTTACTGGCAGGTGGTAATAAACAAAGGCGGTACGACCGTTTCACTGTTTCACCAGGATTACAGTACCGTCCGCATCGGCCTGATCGACGAAAAAGGACATCCGCTTACGTTCAAAATATCGAACGACTGGACGAAAACAGGCGGCAGGTATAAACCGGTCGAATTGGAAGCCTGGCCGGGCATGGACACGGCAAAAAAGGGTGTGGCTTATCTGTATCACTACTGGGACTACGCGCCCGGTCTTATGTTTTACAGCGTTCCCGGATATTATCCGGCCATTGAGTATGTGAAGGCCGACGGTACGCTGGGCGTTTTTTACAACAATTCGATAGACAACGGCTTCACGCCTTCGGTTATAATCTACATGTCTTCCAACCCTTCCGACGAAAAAAAAGCCGAATTCCAAAAAGCCGTGGAAGGGGCGTTCGCCGGCGCGCGGGGAGCTTCCCGCGCCATTATCGTGTGGGGTGAAAACGGGGACGTGCGTTCTAAAATAGAGCCGTTTAACGCCTCCAAAAATGCGGATATATACGATAATGTCGAGGGTATCGTATTCCAGAAAATCATAAGCGCACATCGTCTCAGCAGTCCCACGCTGGCGGGTGTATCGGGATCGGGTAATCTGAGCGGCAACGCCGCCGAAATCATCGACGCTTACGTGCTGTATAACTACACGGTGATCGAGAAATTGCGCAACAAGATTTTAGATCACTTAAATAAATTCACGAAGATAAACAAAACCGCCCCGCTGGCAGTGGAGGAACTGGACGTATTACCGAAAATACGTGAAACCGAAAAGGCGGACGAAGAAAAAGAAACAACGACCGAAAGCACTCCGCCGGAAAAAGAGGCGCCCGCCGCGCTTACCCGGAAAACGGGCAAATTAAAAAGGCTGTTATCTTATCTTCATAAGTACATCCGCAGGGAATCGAAGCCGGGAGGCGGGTACCGATATATTTACGACGAACCTGAAGAAGGCGTTAAAAAAAAAATTCCCGACACGACGGAAAAATCAAAAACCGCCCGGGAACGGACTAAGTATTTGGGCGAAATGAAACCGCTTTTAAAAAAGAAGGTGAAAAAAGAGGCGGACGGCAAAACCATTAACATCGGCTTTAACCGGAAAGGAAACAAACATGTATATTCAGATACTTTCGGACGCGCCAAAGGATTGAAGAAAAACGATCTAAAAAACTTAGACAAAGCGTTGGCGAAATCTACGTTTGTTAAATCATCGCCGCTTAATAAGGTACGAAAAGACGGTATTTCTCGATTCTACTATTTCAAAGATAGTAATAGTAGTAAAGGCCTGTATTATAATGTGGCCGAAGTAAAAACAAAAAAACCGGACGGAACTATCCGAGTGTCACGCTTTTTATATTCAATTACGGATAGACTAAAATAAAAACGTCGGGCGACAGATTTAGGTAATACACCCGGTTAGTCATTCCCGACGCTTTTACTTTTGACAGCGGGCGGCGTCTTAGGTTCAAATACCGGGTATGCACTTTCCCACTGTTTTTACTTTTGACAAAGATACGGATATTTTAGGTTAAAATATATATAAAAAATGGAAATAATATTAATAAACGAAGAACTTTTTCGCGAAAACAGCCCGATAAAGGACAATACCGTTATCACGAAGTTCATACCGTATATCGGTATCGCGCAAAAGATGTATATCGAACATATCCTGGGCAAACCGCTTACAGACGAACTGAAAGATCAGGTGAAAGCGGCGGGCGGCCCGGATGCGGCGGGCGACGAAATCACGCCCGCAAACCGTGCGTTAATACTGGCATTAGCCCCCGCTCTGTCGTTCTACGCCGTGTACCAGGGTATACCGTTCCATTGGGCCGCGATCGTGAACAAGGGGATTACCGTAAGAGACAGCGAAAACAGCAAAGCCGTGGACATAAAAGACATAGCGCAGCTCCGCCGCTGGCTCAAAGACGACGCCGAAGAATTCGGACGGGATTTGACCGGCTATCTTTGCCGGTGTCGTGACCAATACCCGCTCTGGAATCCCGGAAGGGGTTGCGGATGCGACGGAGAAACGGGTGAAGGGTCGGAGCGAAGTCCGTTCGACACCGGAATATTCATACCCGAAAGATGATAATTATGTTACTGACGGAATTAAAAAAGATGTTTCTATTCAACCAGATATTAAGCCTGCTTAGAAAGGCGGGCGGCAGCATTTACGGCTGGTTTCTGGCCGTACTCGGCAGCGTCGGCGCTTTCTTCGCCACCGAAAAATATTGTTTTTACGTGGTTTTAACCGCGATAATGTTGGACGCCCTTTTCGGTACCATTGCCTCTGTTTACAAAAAGCGGGGTTTCGCCTTATCCAGATTGGGCCGCGTCACCACGTTTAAGATATTATCGTACGGCGCCGCCCTGGCCATCGTTTTTATGGTCGAGAAGCTGGCCCGCGATACGGGCTTTGTCGGTATCAAGATTGCGGCGGGCTGGGCGGCGGCATGCGAATTCTGGTCTATGTCGGCCTCTATCCTTATCGTCTGGCCCAATGCGCCGTTTTTCCGTATCATGCGGAGACAGCTTAAAGGCGAAATAGCCGCGAAACTGGGTACCCCGATAGACGATATATTTCCCGAAGACGAAGAAGCCGCCCGATAAGGGCGGTTTTCTTATTTACTCCAAAGGACAAAACCCAGCGTTACGCCTATATACGGTTGAATGCCGTCAGGCCCGTACCCGATACCGGGGCCGACCGTCAAAGCCCGGCGCGGCGAACGTTTATTAATGACCGTATTCGTTATCGTCGTGGTCTCCGGGTACAGCTCGATACTTACCAGCCGCGGCCGGTAACCTTCCACGACGGCCGTGTAATCTCCGGTCACATAGGTGTTCCGGGTAACGGGTATGATTACGTCGTTTCCGGGCGTAATCCGCATTACCGTATCCGCAACGGTCGCCGTTATCATGCCTTCCGGGAGCTTCGTTTGCGGCCGTACGGTATCGTATCTTATCACCGTTATGACTTCGGGAGCCGGTACCGGCAACCGTACCGTATCGCGGATAACCACCGTATCGCGTTGTATTGCCGGTTCGGACGGTGCCGGGCCGGACTTCCCCCTTAAAAAGATAACCGCCGTCAAAGCAAATATCAACAGCAGTAAAACCAAAAAAACACCCGGCTTCATGAAAAGTACAGGTTGGATTCATCTTTGCGTCGTCGCGCCAATCCGGATAACACCGTACCGCCGGCTTTATTCCATTTGGCAAATTCATCCGCAATGCTCGTGTCATCGGGATTTACTTTCGCTTTTTTTAATAGAGTCGACTTTTGGAAATTACCCGCGCCCGCATTAAATACGAATGATACAAGCGCGTCGAATTGGTTTTGAGTAAGATTTTGCAGATGCCTGTTCACCGCGTTTTCGGCATCAACAACATCCTCCCTCAAAAAACCGACGGCTTTTTCCTTCGTAATCACATCACCGGGCCTCACCCCTTTAGTATGGCCGTACCCGATTGTCCAGACACCCGCGGGGCATCGGTACGCTTTCAACCGTAATCCCTCGTGAGCGGCTATGGCTTCAATTCCTTTGCTACTTGTTTTCATCGTTTATGTATTACCGAAAAATCAAATCCGGTTATTATATCGCCCAGATATTTTAAAAACACATACCGTTCGGCGTCTTTGGCATGGTTGAAGTTATCTATCGGCTTACCCGTGTAATTACCGTTGCTGTCCTGCATATAGCGGTACTTACGGTTTTCGTCTATGCTGCCCGGCGAACGGGCGGTATAGTGTTTTTTATATCGGTTCATTATCTGAATGCCCAGGCGTACGCTATCGTCCCCTTTATCGGCCGGCACTACGGTCAGACCCGCGTTTTGCAGTTCCCTGATGCTTTTGGGTTCGGCGCTGTCGGCCACTACGGTAACGCGGCCTAAACCCGCGTCTTTAATCCGTTTCGCTATTTCGGGATTGGTCAGATTCGTTTCATATATTATTTCGTCTATCCAGACCTCGCCGCCGCTCAAACGTATGTGTTCGGCGGCGGTCGGCGCACCGTACCCGAAGTCCAGGCCGATGTATTCTTTTTTGAAGTCTTTAACCATTTCGCCCGTTATATCCCAGTTCTTAATTACCAGACCTTCGTAACTTCCGGTTTCACCCAGAATATACACGCGGTAATAATTTTCGTCTATGCTTCCCTGATATTCGATTTCGGCGATCTGGGCGGCCGTCAACGTCTCGTTGTCTTTGTATGTGCTGTGTATTAACAGGCTGTCGGCGGCGGGTAAAACTTTATCGTCCACCCAAAAGTCGTATAACGGGTTGTAGTCGAGTATCACCTTCTCACGGGTACGTGTTGCGGCCTGTCGGTAAAGATCGAAAGGCACGTTTATACACTCGTTGATAAACAATATATCGCGCGCCGGGCCTATCAGCTTATCCGGTGTTTCGGCACCGATGAATTCTATTTCGCAATTATTTACGCGGTAAATTTTATCGGTCGCATTCCAGTCGTTTTCGTTCCAAAGATCATCGGTCTTTAATATATTTTCAAAATCACGGATACACCCCCGTTTTAAATGCGGTAACGATTCCGATACCACGGATATGGTTCTGGGCTTTTTTGACTTTACCGCAATAATATACAAAAGTTGCAGGATCGACCATGTCTTAGACGAACGGGCGCCTCCCTTGTTGGCTATCGTACGCACTTCGGGACGGGTGAAAGCCGCCAGGTTTTTACTGAAAACGTTTGTGGTGTACATTACAGCAGGCCCTCCAATTCTTTTAAATATCCGTCCGTTTCGTTATCCCGCACCGACACTTTAATAACCGGCTGATTACCCGTTACATTCACATTATCCGATAAGCCGTTAAGCCGGTTAACCAGATTGCCCGCGTACTGACCCGCCGCCGCCCCTTCGATTTGTTCGGCCCGTATCGTCAATTCGATTTGTTCGACGGTTTCCAATAGTTTGATTTCGCCGGCCGACGCCGTACCTTTCTCTATTTTTTCCCGCAGTTCGCTTTTGGCGGTTCTGAAATAACTTCCGGATATACACAGGTATTTCGTCAATCCGTCCATAGAATACATACGGCCTAACGGTATTTCGGCTTCTTCGTATCCCCCCCGGTATTTTACAAGTTCCACATCGTAGCGGGGGTGGCGGTCGCACCAGTCGAAATATTTACACGCTTCGTCCCAAAGTAAGGCCGCGTCGCCAAACAGACGGTTGCGCCCGTGTTTGGTACGGAGCTTCCAAAGTCGGTTACCCGTCAACCGGCCTTCCATTACGTCAAGTCTTCTACCACTTCCCTGATAACGGCTTTGCCGCCCGGCTGTATCACGATTTCCAGACCTTCGGCGGTGTGGTACATACCCGGCCTGATCTTAGAACCGTCGGCCCGTGTAACGGTGCCTTTGACTATTGTACCTTCGTACGGCAAAAAGTCGAACGGGATACCTTCGGACATGGGGTAACGCACCGTCCCTTCAACCTGCGGCACATAACCGGGCGCTCCGGGGTCGTCGTATTGCGGGCCGGTATTGACGTCGCCGCCTTCGTTACCCGCCGTCGGCGTTTCGTTCCTTAGTTCTTCCTCCCTCTTCAGTATCTGCTCCCGCGCATAATCCCCCAATCCGTCAAGCCAGGCGGCAAGCAGCCTCACACGTTTTTGCAGGCAGGTACCGCACGTTTGCGGAGTGTCGCGAAGCCCGAAGGCGGCGTTATACGCGGCGTAAACTTTCGACACGGTGTAACTGTGCCTGTCGCCTTCGGCTATCACGTCTTTAACCAGGTCGACCAGGGCGGGCGTTACCCCGCTGTAGTCGACGTTCTTCTTTGTCTTAATCATAAATCCGGAATTTTAATTTTAAGTATAGAAAATTGATAAAGCCTGCCAACACGCCTATACCCGCAATGCCGTATATAAGCGTTAACCGGTCCGACACCAGGCCGCGGCGCATGAAGTGCGGGGCGGCGGTCAACGCCAGAATGAAATCGAACAGCACCGTAAGCCAGAACGTAAGACACGGCCTGCAATTGAACGGCTTAAAGTTCAAAGGAAGCATAACCACTTCGGTCAGCAACCAACCCGACACGAAGGCCGTCAAAGAGTTAGCCGCGATAATTGCGGTAACTCCGGCTAAAAATATTAATGTATCCATAACCTAAAGACGAAAAAACTAAAAATCGACTGCGGATAGCAGAAAACCGCGCCGTCCGTCGAAACGTTTGACCAGGTCTTTTTTAATCCGGCCTATCACCGGCCATATCCTGGTGGCGGGTATGCCCAAAATAATCGACATACGCTTATAGGATATGGCCGGTGACAACCCCACGTAAATTTCAAACAGCGACACCGCCGCTTCGTCGTAGTTTTCGCGCACGTATTTCATCACCTCGGCGTTAACCGTTTCCACCGCTTCCCCGTAACTTTCGCCGTCAAAGTCCGGGGCGGGTATATCCCGCAGTTCCTCCTTACCCGTTTCGGGCGTCTTTTTACTGTCCAGGAAAGTGGCGCGGTATGCCTGCAAGAAGTAGCCCGTGTTGTCCCTGACCGCGGTACCCCGTCGTGCGATAGCATCGTAGGCCCGTAAAAATGCGTCGGTGAACAAGTCTTCGTCATAATCCCGGACGAGATGTCTTAATCTGTCCATATTCGCGGCGTACCAGCCCATAAAAGCGCGGGCCTTGGCTTCGTTTTCAGGCAAAGCCCCCGTAAGTTCTTTCTTTCGTCCCACCGTATTTATTGCGTAAATCCTTGATTTCGTTCATTAAAAACGTCTGGTTGTCTTCCTTGGAAGCCAGACGGCGGCATACACGTACATCGCGCGTCCCCTCGACAATAAGCCGGTGTACGTATACTTCCTCAAGCCGGCCGCGGCGCAACAGGCGCGCCACGGTTTGCAGGTAGTGGCCCAGATTCCAGGTAACGGAAAACCACACCATACGGCGGCCGCCGAATTGCAGGTTTAAGCCGTGTCCCGCCGAGGCGGGGTGGATAAGTAAAAGCCGTATTTTTTTGTCATTCCAGTCGCGGAAGTCCCGGACGGCATTTTCGCCCTTACGGAGTTCGCGGGCGAACGGGAAGGCCACTTTTATACGGTCTGCTTCGTGTCTGAACTGATATACGGCTATAAAATTTTCGTCGGGGTGTTTATCCAGAAGATCACGCAGGGCGTCGATCTTAACCGTATTCACTTCGTGCCAGACACGCGGGGCGCGATTGTCCGGACAGTCTTCGTAAATTGCGCCGCCGCTTATCTGTAACAACTTGTTGGTAAGATCGGCCGACGTCTTAACCGTTACCCCGCCGGCATCGAAGAAGTCCAGGGCGTATTCTTTTTCCAGACGGTCGTATATTTCACGGTCGAACGGATCCAACTCCAATTCTATGTCATCCGTAATAAGGTTCGGTAATTTCAGATGGTCGCGCGTCTGCATCGTCAACGCTATATCGCACAGCTTCCGGGCGATCGCTTCGGCCGCCCCCGGTTTCGGTATATATTCGTAAACGATCATCCCGTTGCCGCGGGCGGTAAAATATTTGTCCGCGAACTTACCCCATGTGTCGCCCAGACGTTCGCCGTCGTCCAGTAACATGATTTCGGCCCAAAGGTCGGTAAGGCCGTTGGGCCGGGGCGTACCCGTCATACCTATGCGGTAGTCTATCGGACGGACGAATTTCCGCAGTTTTTTAAACCTTTTGCTGCTTCGGGATTTAAACAGGTCTAGCTCATCAATGACGATACAGTCGAATTCGGGCATTTTTCTGCCCCCTGCGGCATCTTTTCCGCCGGATAATACATCTATCAGCCACGAAATATTATCGACGCTTACAAGAAAGATGTCGGCGTCGGCGTTAAGCGCCTTGATCCGTTGTCCGGCCGTACCGGTTACCACGCTGTAACGTGTGCCTTCCAGGTGCTGCCAGGTCTCCAGCTCGTCGGGCCATGTGATACGCGCCACTTTGCCGGGGGCGACCACCAACGTCCTGGTTACGGCCGCTTCACGGTAGTGCATATCGTAGAGGTAGGACAGAACCACCACGGTTTTGGACAGGGACATGCCCAGAAACAGGGCGGCGCGCCGGTTGGCGCACAGATGTTCGTATGCCCGGATCTGGTGTTCGTCCGTATCATACCAAATGTTTTTTCTTTTATCGTAAAGCCTGCTTATCATAATGTCAAAATAAAACCGTCTATACTTTCGTAACCGTCCAATACCTCCACCCGGAAGCCCAAATCGCGCAGCCGGGCGTGTACTTTCCGCTGTATCGGTCCGGGCTTCTTTCCCGGCGCTTTGGTTTCGACGAAGACGATTACGCCGCCAGGTAACAATACTATGCGATCGGGAAAGCCCCGAAAGAATAGCGGCGGGAACTTTACGCAAAGGCCGCCCAAATGTTCGACGGCTTCGATTAAATATCTTTCTATCTTCTTTTCCATAAACCAAAAAACTAAAAAACCTTATTTTTCTATACGTGTGTTTACGTGCATATAATTTGATTAAATCGCCCGTTTTGCGCCTATTTCGTGTATTTATTTCCTTTTTCACTATTTACCCTAAATTTTGTTTTTTTGGTTTTTTAGGACTTAATTCGCTGCAAACGAGAAACAACCAAAAAACCAAACGCAAAAACCAAAAACCAAACGCAAAAACCAAAAAACTAAACGGTTATCGCGTAAATGCTTTTTGGTTTCCGTAATGCTTAAATTTTAATGTACCACCGTAAGGCGTCCAATCCCTTAGACTTTTCATTATTCGGCTTATTTCGTAACTGTCCTTGCGGGTGATACTGTTAGGGTCTTTGCCTAAACATTCCGTCCATATTTCCAGGATACACACGTTATCCCGTTTAACCGTTCCGCGGTTGCTTTCGTCCTGTAGCCAGTTGCGACGCTGGTACGGGTCTAACGTGTCCCAGTTCGTCGGTAACAACCGTTCCAGGTATTCGCTTACCAGGCCGCTGCGTTCGTCTTTCTCCAAGTGCTTATCCTGGATTAAACGGGCTTCTTCTTCTAAGCCGTCTTCGGCCAGGTAAAGCGGTTCACTCCGGGTGTAGCGTTCTTTCGCTTCGGCCCACAGCTGGGCTACGGTCGCGGGGGTTAAATACGTCTGGAAGTTAACGGCCCCCCTCGCGCCTTTGCAGTTCACCACCCAGAAGCGGCGATTACCCGTAACGTCGCGTAAAAAGTCTTCTTCGTTGGTAGTGCCGAAGAAGACGCAACGCCGTGGGAAGTGTTCCACACGTTTACCGTACGCCACCCTAAAGCGGTCTTCTTTCTTCGCTACGAAGTGTTTAACCGCGTCGACTTCTGCACGACGAAGCCCCGCCAGTTCGCCCAGCTCTATAAGCCAGCTGCCCTGTATTTGTTCTAAGGATTCTTTACCCGTTAAGGTCTGCATGCTGTCGCTAAACCATTCGCCGCCCATTTTGGCAAGGGTCGTACTTTTGCCTATACCCTGGTCGCCGACGATCACTAACACGTAGTCGTATTTACAGCCGGGATTATAAATACGGGCTACGGCCGCGGTGAATGCCTTACGTGTAACCGCCCGCGTATAGGCGCTATCGGTTGCGCCGAACAGGTCTGTAAACAAAGTGTCTAAGCGTTCCGTACCGTCCCATGTAACGGCGTCCAGGTAGTCCCGTACGGGGTGGTAACTGTTACCGCGTACCACGACGGTAAGAGCGTCGGTTATCTGGCCTTTGCCGGTAATACCGTAACACCGTTCCAGGTATAAGCGTAATTCGGCGTCGTCGGCGTCCGACAGCGGACGCGGGTATTTGTGTACGTTTCTATCCCAGGGCAGGCACTTAACGGCCGTTTCGCGTTGTTCGAACTCATTGAAGCCGAAACGGCCTTTTAAGTTTTCGTCGTTATTCAGAATGATAACCACGTTGTTAATGGTATTCTTTATTTTGCCCCGTTTGCCTTCGGTTTCTAATCCGGCTACCCAGTCGTCGGCCGTGGCGGTCTTTACCGCTTCAGCTTCCGGTTCGTCGTAGTCGTCGGCCGCGTGTTCGCGCCTGGCGCGTACAATCTCTTTTTTAACGGGTGCCAGCTTACCCGCATACTCCGCCATAGCCTTAAAACTCGGTAACTTCGTCGGTTCGGTGTCGGGCTTCGCTTTGTCGTCCAGGTCGCCGAACTTATGAAGCCTGACCAGATCGAACGCATTACATAACTTACCGCTTATTACGTCGGTGGCGTGGTGCGAGAAGGCTAACTTATTGTCGTAGATCACCAGCCCGCCCGACGTCGACCCGCCGATAAGGCTGTAGCGGTCGCCGCCCGATTCTTCACACGGGGTATACACGTCGCCCAGAAATTCAGTCAGGGCGTCGTGCATCGGATACGCCCGACAGAACGCGCCTATAATACCTTCTTTTTCTTCGGGGTCTTCCACCTTATCGGCGGTACCGTGTTTAACCGTGCCCTTAACCCGTGAAGACACGGGCCAGGTAGTCGGGTCGCGCCAATCCGGCAGTTCGGCCAACACGGCGTCGGCGTCCATTATCGGGCCGTCCGAATATTGAAAGACATATTCGCCGTCTTTGCTTGTCGACGGGTAGTACATAAGCTGCGTGGCCCGGTAGGTCGTGTCGTCGAAAGCGTCGATACCCAGCCACGACGCCACGATGCGCGCGACCGCTTCGTATTCGTCGGGACTGACTTTACGGTTTAGCGGAAAACAGATACGGAAGCGCGGGTCTTCTTTGCGGTGTTTGTGCGTGGTGTACATACACCCCGCGCATTCCAGCAACCCGAAGTCTATCCATAAGTCGGGATCGCCGTAGTCTACGTCCAGGCTTACGATCTGGCGGTATTCCACGTAGCCTTTTTTTCGCCTGCCTTCCCGGAGGCGGCCGCCGACAAAGCCGCCGACGTCCTTGATTTCGTCCTGGCGGTCTTTCGTATAGCTGAAATACTGTTTAAGGGTTTCGGGCGTCCGTTCGGTCTGGCTTAGCGTGTTAACTAAGTCCTGCCAGGTCGTACGCTTGTTTTTCCACTTCGCCGCCCTTCGGGTGCCGGCGACGGCTATATCCACGGCGATATCGTATTTTAAACTTATCATAACAAGTCTATTATTTCTTCAAATTGATCGTAGTTAACGCGCGGGGTACACTTCTTAAATACCCAAAAAACGCTACTGTATTTTCTAGCGTGTTGTTGCGTTTTTACCTTTCCCGATATTAGTCTGGATCTGGCGATAAGTTCAAAGCGGTCCAGCGGGTAGAATCCGATAGTATAGGCTCGCCACATCACCCACTCCGGAATAAAGAAATTTTTGCCGCTACTTACAGTTCCCTGGCATTTAAAAACTAAGATACCGTCGTTTTTAAGTATCCTGTAATATTCCCTTAAATTGGTATTGTAGCTTATGAATAAGTCTAACGGGCTTTCGTAACTGCCAAAACGGTTATTAATAATATTAGATTTACTATTGCCGTTATTCAGGCTGTCGCCCTTTGATATTACGAAGGGCGGGTCAAACATTATGCTTTGTATAGAGTTATCATGAAACGGTAAAGGGAAAATTAATTTTTGTACCCCGTCTGTTTGCGGGTACATATCAAATTTATATATAGGTTCCGTAATAACGGGTGTACCGTTTTTCCGATAGAAATTACCTGTCGAAAAGGTCGTATCCAATTCAAACGGTAAACCGTTATTGTGAAGGCTAAGAATATCCTTTATAATTTCGTGTTGGTCGTAGCCTATACTTTTTATAACTTCTTTATTCATAATAGGCGCTTATCCAATTCGTTACACTTTACGGCTGTTATTATAGGGTTGGCCCATTCTCTTTGCAGACGTCGCCAATCTTTATATGCGTGGCCGCCAATTGTAACGGGTGCTACGTGTCGCCAGTTTTCGGCTATCTTTTCGACCGTCGGTATATCCCAGGTAAAGGCTACGGATACGTGTACTTCGTCGGCTTCGTCCTTTATAGTAGGGTGAAGCACTTTTATACGTACATCGGTATCGTCGGGCGTTGCTTTTGTTCGACGTGGAAATATCCGTATTGTTTTCTTCATACGCCGTTATATTTACGCAGCAACACGAAGGAGGCAATAACCGGGATAACCGCGATTAAAAACGGTATCCATACCGGCGCGGTAATCCACCACCACGACCAGGCGATAGCGCCCGTAAGTTTCAACACCGTGAAGATCGCGAAAACGGCTATGGTGTCGTAAAACATAATTCTTTTCATATTGCTAATCCTTTTTGTAATATTTCGATATATAGCCGTCGCCCTTTAAGGGCAGGTCTTTCGCCCATACGGGACTGACGGCCATTATTTTATTCATTCTTTCAAGTGTAGCGGGTGCGTCTTCGTCGCGGGCTTCGCATATTATTTCATCGTGAACGTGCATGAGTATGGGATACCCCGCACGGTGTATGCGCAGCATGGCGTCGCAAAGACAATCTCGGGCGACGGCCTGGGTAATGTTTTCCGTCAGCGATCCGCCGTACGTGTCCTGTTTGCACCAGATTTTTCTGGTCTGGTCGATACCCAGGTACGATAACCTCCCTTTGTCGACCGAAGCGCCGTAATAGGCCAGACGCCTGCCCGACGGAAGTTCGATAAACAGGTAACCCCGGTCGTATGAAAATTTGACGCTGCAGTAGGGTTTACGCAGTACATACGACGTTTTCCCTGTTACCGCGTGTTTGGCCGCCTGTTCGACTTCGCGCCACAGCTTTACGATTCGCGGGTTGGCCGAACGCCAGGCACTGACCAGGGCGGGCAGTTCGGCTTCGTCCAGACCTTCGCGCAAAGCGCCCATGGCGATGAGTGCGCCCGTCCCGCCCTGATACCCCAAAGCCAGGGTGGCGATTTTACCTTTGGCGCGCAGGTCGCTTTTTTCGGCAATCGTTTCCATAGGCACGTTAAACATATCGGCCGCCGTGGCTTCGTATATTTTTCCGTGGGTATTGAATACTTCCAATACCCGGTCTTCACCGGCCAGCCAGGCCACCACGCGCGCTTCGATCGCGGCGAAATCCGATACCGCCAGGCTGCACCCCTCGGACGCTATCAAAGCCGTGCGGGTAAGTCTGCTTATTACGTCGGGTACGTCGTCGTACAGAAGATCGGCTATACCTTTGACTACGGCTTCACGGGCGGTAAGCAGTCCTTTTTTGAGGGTGCGTTTCAGGTTCTGCACCTGCACGCCCCGACCGGAAAAGCGGCCCGTGCGGTTGGCCCCGTAGAATTGCAGAAGGCCGCGTATACGCCCGTCTTTCTGGGCGTAAGCCAACATGGTGCCGTATTTGGTTACGGAAGTCTTGGACGCGAACTGCCGGAGCCGTAAAACCCGTAATACGTGTCCGGGAAGCGGGGCCCCGCCGATCATATCGGTCAGGCAGTCTTTTCCCAGGCTGTGTACTTCGTAGCCCAGTTCCCGGAAAAGCCAGCGTTTCAGTTGCGGCAGACTGTTGGGGTTGTCGACTCCCGTAAGATTTACCATTTCGTCGTGTACGTCTTTTGTGAAACGTCTGTTTGTTTCTATGGCCGCCTCGATGAATTCACGGTCTACGGTTATACCCGTGGCGTTTATTATCCTGTCTAATATCCGGTATTCGCGTTCGGTGTCGGGTAATCCGGGAAAACGGGAAACATACGTATACAGCTCCCGTTCCGTCCCGACGTCCTGCGCGTTGTATTTCTTGAAGGCCTCCCATTTTCCGGGGTCGTGTCCGGGCAGGTTGAGGGTACGCCCGCCGTTCTTTTTGGTCGGTTTACAGGGTTTACAGAAGAAGGATATAAGCGACTTGCCGCGGGCATCCTTTTGTTCGGACAGCCCCAATACCCGGCCTATCCTGTCCAGGCTGAAGGGTAAGCCCAGGTAGGCCGCCGCGACCATGGTACAAAACCATTGTTTTAAATCCAGGCCGACGCCGTAGTAGGTTTCGATACAGACGTATTCGAAGTTCGCGTTATGGGCGATTTTCAATACGGAAGGGTCGGTCAGCGCCTTCCATACGCGCACGGGTATGCTTTCACCGGGGTATTCGTCATTACTGCAGTCGACAACCGTAACGGGTTCGCCGTCAAACGCATAAGCGAAAAGAATGATCTTAAAACTGTCGTCCTCGGCGTAACGGTACACCCCGACGTCCGATATGTCCGGGTCACAATACGTTTCTATGTCTATGTGCAGATGCTTCATTTTAACATTGCGTCTATAATAAGGTTACATCTTGCGCCGTACTTAATTAAAATATACTTTGCAAGCGAACACGTTTTACCTTTATAGGTACAATTCAAATCGTCGTATTCGGGGTCTGTCTTGCTCAGTTTTTTACCCAAAATGACGGGGTCTAAGGAATACAAACCGAACGCCGCTAAAAGGCCGTCTATAGGCAGTATCTCGAAAAAATCGGCGTCGACGGGTTTAATAAGATGTTTAGCCTTCATAAATAAATTATATCGGGCTAATACGTTACTTTCGGCGACTATACCCGCCACCTTGCATTCGGAGTGTAAAACCGAACAATTAATACCGTATTTGTCGTGTATCTGTACTATCTCCAACCATTTTAAAGGTGTCCACCGATCGGGTATAACGTCTTCCAAAACCCTATACTTTTTTGTCTTTTTGTATCCTTCACCCCGTTTAAAGTATTCCAGCGTTTCGCCTTCTATTGATTGGGGGAAACACAACGGGTAATATTCTTTATTCACTTCTACGATCTGCATACTGTTTGAATTAAAAACCGAAAGGGCGGCCTTAAAACACCGCCCCCTCCGGTAACATTTTATGTTAGGTCTTCTTCTTCGTCGTAATCTTCCGGGCCGGCTTCAAAGCCGCCCAGGCGTTCGCCGTCGCCCGTTTTCATAAGGCTGTTGAGGTAAAAGCCGAAGCCTTTGGACTTGTTGTTAAACGGATAACATACGATCACGCCGCGGCAGTAACAGCCGCTGTACACTTTGTCCGGGTCTAAAATAGCCTGTTGGTCGGTGTCGAACAAGGCGGGCCGGCTTTTGGAGGAAGCCTTGATAAAGTAGCTGTCTCCGTATTCCGCGGCGCCGGGGTGGTCTTCCAGCCAGTCGTCGCCGTCTCGCAACGGATTCCACAGCTTCGGGCTGGTAAGCGGCAGGCCTTTGAACAGGCTTTCTTTGTTTGCCTCGTAGGCGGCTTTGACGGCGGCTTCGATCTTTTGTACGTCCGGGTGGTCTTTCGGGATGAGAAAGGTGCAATCGTACTTTTTTTCGCCGTCTTCCTCAAAGCAGGAGGGTTCTTTTACGTGTACGTAACTTACGCGGTGCGTACCCGTTACGACTTTCAGCGGATTTTTCGCCGCCGTTTCTTTTTTCTTTTCCATATTAATTAATTTTTGTTACGTTAAATCTTCTTCGTCAAAATCGGCTGCGGCCGAAACCCCGACGGCCGGCCTTTCGTCGTCTTCCGGCACGATCCGGGGGTTACCCGGTACGATTATCAGCCGGCCTTCAAACAGGGTCTTGAACCGCTTCGGGCCTATCAGTTTCTCGATTGCGGTAAGGCTGTTTAACTTCGGGTCGAATATCCGGTCACTTTCGTACCCTTCGCCCAAAAGAATGTCCACCACCTCGTCTTCGTTGCGGAAAGACCGTTTGTCCCTGCCGGCCACCAGTTTGAAGCCCGGTATCTTTCCGCCTTTTTCCATTTCGGCGATACTTTCCTCCTCCACCTTTTTTATCCAGGACGCCACCGACGGGCCGCAGGTAAGTACCGCGGCGGTGTCGGCCGCGGTCATCACCCGTTTATCCCGGATGTTTTTGAGATCCGCGAAGCGGTCGTAGTATGCCTTGCACAGGGTACGGGCCTTGCAGAACCGGCAGTGTTCGCCGGGTACGAAGTCGCCCGCCCCCGCGATTGCCAATGCCGCTTTGGGCTTCGCTTCCTCTTCGGCCCATTTCAACAGACCGGACACCGGAATATCCCAGAACGAGGGGCCGCCCGCGCGCGGCTGGAATATCGAAAGGACGGCCGTTTTCAAAGGCTGCCCTTTGCCGTGGCAATCGTAAGCCCCCAGCGCATAACACATCATCTGTTCATTGTGTACGGGGCTTACCCGGACACCCGCCCCGTATTTGAAATCTATCACGTGTATGGTGTCGCCTTTTATGAAAGAGGCGTCGCACGTCCCGTATTGCAGGGGGATGTATTTCGACATGTCGTATTTTTTTTCCACATGGACGAAAGACCCTCCGGCCGTTTCCAATACATAGTCGGCGTAAGCCCGGCAATGTTCCGACATTTCGGCGCTGTACCTTTCGTCACGGTGAAGCCCCTCTATTTTCGATTCGTCGAATTTCGCCGTCTGGCTTTTCCGTAACAACGCGGCCGCCAATTCGTGGGCCAGCGTGCCTTCGGCCGCGTAAGCACTTTCTTCTCCGGGCAGTTGTTCCTCAAAGCGGGCCGAAGGTGTACAGACCATCCACCTGTACGCCGCCGACGGGCTGAGTATTGCATGTCCCTTTTCCATCAGGCCGGTTTTTTGTCGCCCTTACCGTATCGGATAATGGCGTCATAGAAAGCGTCGTAGTCTTCGGGTGCGAGATCGGACGCGCGGACGGCGTCGAATTCCGAAAGCAGAAGCTTGATATCGGCGCTTTTGCCCTTTTTCGTGTGTTTCGTCACTTCGGCCCTGATGGCCTCCAGCTTGGCGTCGTTATCCATATCGTCCCAGCCGTCGACCCTCGCGGCTTTTTCGGCGGCGATTTGGTCTTTCGTGCGGCGGGTGCGCTTTTCGGGTTCCGACGGATCGGGTTCCGGCGCGCCCGTTTCCTCTTTCCGCGTTTCGGCTTCGACGGTTGCCGGTTTTTCAGCTTTCGGGGTATTCGTCACTGCGATACCGCCGGTTAACAGGGCCAATGTTTTTTCGCCCAGGTCTACGGTTACTTTTACTTCAAACATGATTAATTTTTATTTAAGGGTGAATACTATGTTAAATCGAATATTTATATGCGATCTCACTTAACTTAGGTATATCGGAATCTCGCAGGTAAGAGGTCGCTATAACCCTCCCAAACCATCTTACTTCTACCTTCCTGTCTTTATAGACCCATAATTCAAAACCTTGGGGGAAGCTAAATAGCAGGTATACTTCATTGTAACTCATTATGTTAAATCTTCGTAAGGGTCGACCGTAATCACAACCCTTTTTTTACGCCCGGCATTATCGGGGCGGTATTGCTGCCGCATGGCTTCGCACGGGTCTAAAGTCAGTTTTTCCAGATTTTCTTTGAGATAGCCCTTTATCCACCGGTACATATCGTCGGCGATCCGCATGGGACTGTACGTGTTGCACGGCATTACCCGCATGATGTCTATCGTCATTTTCAGACATCTTTCATGTAACGCCGCTTCGGCGTCGAGCCTGTAAAATTTTCTCCGTTTCATTTTCTTACCGATTCCGATTTGCGTATCACCCTCAGCCGGGCGATACTGTGTTTCAACGCCGCTATTTCTTCGTCTTTCTCTTTGAGGATCGACAGGAAGGCTTCGTCCATGAGACGTAACCTTCTCAGTTCCCCGGTCTTGACTATGCTTATCCGGTCAATCATATTTACTGCCTCCCTTTATTATTGCGGCCGCAACGGCTGTCGCCGCTACGGATGCCGCGATTACGATTAAAACTGTTATCATTTCGGTTCTGCTTTTAATGTTGCTTCCGCTTCTTTCAGCGCCGCGATTTCCAGGCGGCTGTAATAGACCGGCGAATTTTTGGCCGTCCCGCGGCGCACGGGGGTGATGTTGCCTTTCTTTATATGCCCGTCCAGCCAGCGGCGGCTGCCCGCGATTTTATACGCTTCGCTTTTCGTAACCTCGTCAAAGGACGGGTTTTGAAGTTTCAGTGTGGCCAACGCGCCCAGTACGGCCATTTCCAGGATATGCCGTTTATAGAAGAACAAGTCCATGTTACGGCAGCCATTCGGGGTTTATAATCTCAAATGCGTCCCACCCGATACGGTCGAAATTGTCTTCCATAAAGGCCGGCCCCTCAATCAGGGCCTGCTTTGCGGTGGTTCTGTAAAAACGGCTGCCCGTATGGTATCCGGATAGAATATCCGTCACGACCCAGCCTTTTTGATAGGGCGGCCTGTTAACGCCGAAATATCTGCCGCGTACTTTAAATACCGCGTAGGGCTTTACCTCGGAGGTTTCTCCGGCGGAAAGAGCTATTTTGTATGTTTTCATTGTCTGTATGCTTTTTTTGTTTCTTCGACCAAGTCCGAAATGCTTTTTTTGTTGTCTTCTTCCCATTTGGGAAGCAGGGCCATATAACGGCCGATACTTTCGGCGGTTAAGGGCGTTATCGCCCTGCTTAATACGACGTGATCCTTACTTATGACCGTGTAACCGTCTTTCGTCCGCCGTAATTCCAAGTCGCCGGCCGTCCCCAAAAGCACGGTACCCGTCCATTTGAAAAGGTGTTCCCTTAAAATCCCGCCGTCATGTCGGTAATCGACGTGCCGCTGTATTACGGTATCTTTATGCAGTCTTTTCATGACGTTCTTGTTACGGTGATCAGATCCCGGCTTACGGACACCAGAAAAGCCTTGTTTTCATTCTCCCTGAGGGAAGCCGCGGTACTGCGTACCGAAGCGGGCCGGTAATCGGACTTCGGCAGCTCCAGCACCCCGTTGACCGGTAAGGCGTTCATTTCGCCCCTGATGTTTAATTTTTCCATATTTATTTATATATTTGTTGCTTTATTTATAAACCCTTTTTGTTATGATGACAGAACATTATTACCGAGATAGGTTAAGGGAGCTTGCCGATATTGAAAGGACAGCGACCGGGAAGAAAATCGAATGGACATATCGACTTCTGTTTCTGTCCGCAACTCTCTTCGGCATTCTAATCTCCCTTTGTCCCAAATTTCCAGATACCCGATTACCCCGTCTGTGCTTTGCAGTTTCGATTCTATCGCTTGCCGCCGGGGTAATACTGTTGGGAACGGTATTATCCAGCCTGTACGGATTATATCGGCGTTCCGCCGATCAGGCGAATCGAGAATTACAAACCGCCATTCGGGAGAACCGTAAGCCGGACGATAAGGGAGTATCCCAAAGCAGGTTTTTCGTAAGGTGCGAAACAGCCGCATACATATTCCTTTTATTGTCGGTGCTGTTACTTTCATGTTATATCTTGTTGGTCAGTGTTTTTTGAAAAGTCGCGGTCGATCATCTTCTTTTTATCCGATTCAATTTTCCGGTCGGCGGCTGCCGTCTTTACGATTACCGGAAGCAGGAGTATCGCGCCGATTATTAATATGGCTGTTTTCATTTTTATTTATATATTTGTGAACTTATTTGTTTGTTGGTGCAAAGATCCGAAGTAAATTCGGATAATGCAAATTTTTTTCTGAATTTTTTTCGGATTAATTTATTTAAAAATTATATGATTAAAAATGAGATACTTGCGAGCGTTGTAAAAGCGATAAAATTCCATTTTAATGTGAATCAAGCTGAGATAGCCGAAAAAACGGGCATAAAAGAAACCTATCTATCGGATTTAATAGGTGGGAGAAACCCCTTATCCGAAGGATATTCGGATAAGTTAAGTGAGATTTTCGGAGTAAATAAAGAGTATTTAAAATCGGGTAAAGGCGATGTATTTGATAAATCGGTAAAACAAAGTAATGTACACGGAGACAATATAAACGGAAACAGTGTTACGGTAAATAAAAATGGGGTCGAAGTATTTCAAATGGCAGACAAGGTGTTAGAATTAATAAAGAAAAAAGACGAGCAGATAGACAGGCTATTAAGTATAATAGAGGACATTAATAGGTAATTAATCATGCAAACGAATCAAACGAATCAAACAGGGGACAATACGAATGCAGGCAGGGACGTCAATATAAACATACAAGAAATTGTTGATTCCATACATTCTGAGATTAAGGGTTTAAAGAATAATATAGATGAGATAAAACGGAAAAGCACTAAAAAAATACCTAAGTGGGTGTGTTGGGTTTGGTTAGTTTCCGTAATAGCTCTGGCGTTATCGACCGCTTCTTTGTTTATCAGGATTGATTATAAATGGAATGTTGAATTAGTGTCAACAACAATAGCTCTCGCTTTTGTCGGCATTCTTGCAACTTTTACAGTCGTCAGTAATTATATGCAAGTGAAAAATGTAGAAGATAAAGTATTGAGATTAGAAGACAAAGTAACACAAATAGAAAAACAAATTTCTGATTTAATATTTAAAATAGGTTTCGACGATGCTAAATTACGTAGCGAAATAATATCAGCGGTATCAGATACTTCCAAGGATTTCAACCGTTATGTATCTCGACTTTTGAAAAACCACAGAAACGATGCTTCACGTAATTCCGATTAAATAATGCTATAAGGTTATACGAATATGAGAATGAAGGATATTTTATTTAACATAGCATTATTTAAGTGGGTAAATTTGACGGCAACATTTTTCGTTATTGTCGGGGTGGGGGTATACACCAACCATTGGCTGCCCGCAATATTGGCGGGTGCGGTTTGGCTTACTTTCATATCCTTAATAATAGCGGTCTGTAACCTATTGGTTAAAATATTTGAGGTCTTAAACGGTATAAAAAATAAAGAAAATGAGTAAAAAGAAACCGCAGACGCCGAAATTGCCGGACGAACGGGTAAGGGTCGAATTAAACCAGCCTTTACCGTCGAAAAAACCGGCACCCCCCAGATCGCCTAAGAAGTAAAAAACCTTTCCAGATACCTTTCGGATATTTCAACGGCGTATTTGTTTCGTTTGGGGCTTATTTTTCCGAAGAGCGCCGATATTTCGGTCTCGGTTTCGACGTAGTTCTTTTTAAGGGCGCGGTATTTTTGGCGGTCGATCCCCGCGTCGGCGAACCAAAGCGATTCCAGCGCGTTTAAATACTCTTTGACGGAAGTGCGTAAATGATCCATTTCGGCAAAATCGGCGGCGTTCGGAATAACGGGAAACAGTAAGGGTATTGCGGTCAGCAGTGCTGTCAATACGGCTAAAATTTTTGCTGGGATACTTTCACCCAGACAGGCGACAATCGCGGTTATTATGGCCGCCGCAGCCGTAATTCCCTTATAGTGGGGTTCTATGCGGGCTTTGGCGGCCCTTAAATCGTCAAGATAAGACAGATTGACGGAGGTTTGTTTTATTTCATCCCAAAGTTCGTTGTTATACGCTTCTTCCATAATGTTTTTTATCATAAAGACGAAAAACTTACAAAACGTCATACCCCACGGCCGTCCAGTCGAATAAGGCCAATACCTTTTTGTTGGCGTTCCATATCACCGTCCAGTCCCTGTCTATATAGATGTCGGTGACTTTCATTGCGTTATCGACGTGGTTTAAGGCTTCGTGTACGGTCGCCTTGTCTATGCCGACGTCGGACGACCGCGCGATGGTGGCCCATGAATGACGCGCGGCGTAAAATTCGAGACCTTCGATACCCAGTATTCCGCCGATCCGTTTTAATCCCGTGTTTAACGCCTTATTGAAGGTGGAAGGCGTCGCGTAGCGTGTGTAGAAGTTAAACAGGCGCTTACCCCGCGGGTCGGCGTATTTTTCCATGAGACGGGATAAGCAGCCGTCTATGCGTACGCGCATTTCGGCGTTGTCGTCGCGGCGTCCGGCCGTCTTACGCCTGTTATATATCAGTGTTTTCCGTTTCACGGGTCCGGCGTAATACATATCGGCGCCGTTCATGCCGATAAGGGCAAAGGACAGGATAAAACAGTCTTTCGCCAGGTTAAGCCGTGACGCGCTTTCTTTTTCGTAGGGCAGGTCTATAACCGCCTGTAATGTTTCGGGGGTAAGCCCGCGTTTGCGTGTCTTCGGTTGCGGTTTTATTTTGTAATTTTTGAAGGGGGAGTAAGGAATATGTATTATTCCCCTGTCCTCTTTGTTGAATTCTTTTTTCGCCAGATTATGGACGGCGCGGATGCACGCCGGGTATGCGGATACGGCGCGGCCGCTTTTGGGCTTGATGTCTTTCTTTTCTGTTTTGCGGTTGCCGCCCTGCCGGCCGGGTTCGTTTTCTATGAACTTTTCATATCCGCGTAAAAAGTCCGCGGTGATTTCCGAAATATCCAGACTGTCACGCGGGGCTATATACCGCAGTAAACAATTCAGGGCGGTCAGATACGAATCGCCCGTGCTTTTTTTCATTCCGGCCGCCTTATCCCGCGTATACCGGATGAAATCCAGCCGGAACCCGTCACCGCCCCGTAAGCGTGTTTTTATCTCGTCCGCCAGATCGTCGATGCCCATGGTGTTGACGGAATAGCCCAGATCATTGCAGATTTCACGGCACCGGCGTATCAGATCTTCGCACTGATCCAGTACTTTCCGGTTTTTTATTTTCAGACTTTTCGTAACCTCGTCCGCCGACACAAAGAGGTGGGTGGAGAGCCGCCGCACTTTCCGGTTGTGCGTGATTCTTATACGGACGTTATAGGTGCCGTCGGCGCGCTTATTCTGGATTTCGGGTTTAAACGTGGCCATAAACTATATGTCAACTTTTCGGCAACAAATGTACAAAAAAGTATGTACAGGTAAAAGGCTTCGTGAAACAACGCGCATTAAAAAACGCCTCCGGAGCGTCCCGTCGGCGTTTTAAGGGTGTAGCGAGAGGGGGGATTGAACCCCCGACCTCATGATTATGAATCATGCGCT
>JGI24699J35502_11134144_pt1 | contig 37054 bp, 18 predicted proteins | sample TergutMp193P4_FD_35502 | JGI IMG/M metagenome (IMG submission 35502)
AAACAATATTTTTTAGCATGTAACTTTCAAAAAAACGAATATTACATTTTTATACCCTACCTGTGAGGATAAGCAGGCATAACATCCGATAATCATATAATTTTTTTAACATTGTCTGCACGCCGCAAGCGTATTCCGGGAATAAAGCACAAATATAGCAATTTTATTCCTATCGGGGTTAAGAAAAAGATTAAGTAACGTGTAAAAAATAACTTGGTAATTTTACCGGGATATACGTCAAAAAATCGTTTATATTTTGATAGTGATGTAAAAAGTATGCCATTATAAAGGTCATATTATCAATCAATTAGTATTGAATTAACTACTATTTACAATTCCCTTAGCAGTCCGGATCAGTCACATCTACACGCCCTTATCTCCTTATTATAAACCATTTAATAAAAGAATAAAAGTGATAATAGAAAGCTGTTTCTTTGCTGCTAAAGATGATAAAGCAAGTTAAATCATTGTTCTCCGGCAAACCGGGACAGCATACTTTTTACATCACCACCTATATTTTAAATGCAAAGGTACGAAGGACACAAAGGCACTAAGAAAATTAAATGTAAAACTTCGCGCCTTTGTGTCCTTTGCATCTTCGCGTTTGAAATGTCAATACTTTTTATTTATCTCGTTTCGTCAACCGGTCACGATCATTTTGATATTCATATATCCGGAAGCCGTTTCCAGCACGATGATGTATACCCCCGGAGACAGGGGCAGACTGTAAGGCAGGTCATAGTCTTTCTGTCCGTTGTATTTTTTATCGGAGGCGACATGACCTGTACCGGCATTGATCATTCGCAGGCGGATGGCGCTTGTCCCGGTCAGCTCGATTCTGACATGGAAATTGCCGTCGTTCGGATTCGGGTATACATAAAAATTGTTGATCATGGACTCTCCGGGCTCCCTGCCCGGTGTTTGTTCCGGCTCCACGGCTGTGACAGTCTTGCGAATTTCCTGATAACAGTCGTCTTTATGCGCCCTGAATCCGATCGTGTAATGACCGGGATAGTAAAAGATTACCCGGGCATAGAACTCGTCTGTTTCCACCACCTGCAGCGAGTCGGTGTTTTCGATCAGCCAATCCACGCTGTCGGGATCGGGATTGCTGATATTGGCAATAACGATCGTATCGCCGGTAAAAACTTCCGTAGAGACGAAAATTTCGGAACTGATATCGACATCCTTCACCCGGATATTAATTTCATCCGTCGCCTGGCACCCTTTGCTGTCGGTAATCGCCAAGCGGTAGGTTCCGGCGGTATTGACGGTTATTTCCGGAGAGGAGGCTTTAAAGGAATCCGGCCCTGTCCAGCTGAATTGAGTATCCGGATCCGTCACAGCCGGAGCCAGTCTCAGACTTTGTCCGTTGCACAGGGTACGGTCTTCTCCCAGACTCACGGTCAGCGGTTCCGGATCGATCAGGATAAAATTATCCGTAAAACTGCAGCCGTCTTTATCGGTCACTGTCACACTGTATTGTCCGGCTCCGATACCGATCAGGTCTTTGCCTGCGGTGCCATTATTCCATCGATAGGTGTACGGCGCCGTACCGCCCGTAACCTGCAATGTAATACTGCCGTCGGATGCTCCGTGACAAACCGGAGAAGCAACGGTACTTTCCACCCGCAGCCCTTCCGGTGTGGAAACCTTCGCGATGGCGGTTGTCAGACATCCCCGACTGTCAGTTACGAATACAAAATATCGTCCGGGAGAAACACCGGCGACAGATTGAGTGTCGTCCCCCATACTCCATTCGTATGTATACGGGGCTGTACCACCCGTAACCGTGGCAGAGACCGTTGCCGTTTGTCCGCAGGTTATGGAAATATCGGTCGCCGAAGCCTGCAACAAATCGGGTTGTCTCAGGTTGTAAATTACCGAAACCGTATTCGGCGTGCGACTGTAGTCTTCTATTTCCACTTTGTAAATTCCCGCCGGTCTGTCCGATAGGATGCTGTCCCTTTCGTTTGCCAACAAATTATAGACGCCGTTTGGCCCTTCTTTATACCATTTGTAGAAATAAAGTGGTTGTTCTTCCGCCGGATTGCGAATGCCGCCTGTGGCATGAACAACGAGCCGGCCGTCGGACATGCCGTAGCAGGAAATCACACCGGTTTCTTCCACGGCTGCCAACAATTCGTCCGGTTCGGAGATGGAATAAAATTCGGAAGCGGTACAGGAAGCGTCGGCATCCGGATAGGCGCCGGCATAATTGCCGTCTTTTACTTCTACGCTGTAATTTCCTTCCGGAATATTGTTCAGGAGAGAAATATACTTGCCGTTTTCAAGAGAATTTGTTGCCGACAGGGTTTGCCCCGCTTCATTTTTCCAACTGATGTTGTAAGTGCCGTCCGGATTCGGTGTGCCGCCTTCCGGCGTGATTTTTATATTGCCGTCGGAACGCCCGTAACCGGAAGCATCGACTTTTGTCACGGCGGAAATAGTCAACGGCTCTGCCGGCTGCATCAAGGTAATTTCATGAATGTCTTCTCCGTTTATCTTCGCATAACAGTTATTGGCATCCAAAATATATATGATGTAGTTGCCCGAATACAAGTTATCGATCCGAAACGTTTTATTATCGGATTCGATCGGATGTTCCCGGTAATCCGCATCCTCATCTTTTTTCAGGAACAATTTGTAATCTCCCACTCCCCCGGCTGTTTCTATGCGGATAAAACCGTCGTTCAATCCGTGGCAGGAGATATTCCGTGTGGTTAAAACCGTAGTTACCGGCGTCGGTTGGGTGATTTCAAAGACATCCGATTCAACGGTATTGACCGGATCGGCGGCATCTTCGACCCGGACTTGATACGACCCTGCCGGTAAATGATCCGCTGTATCATCAATCCGGTCGGGGAGAAGCGTTGCCGTCCCGTTCGTTACCGAATACCATTCATAGCTGTAAGGCCGGCCCGAAAAATTACCGGGTACACCGCCCTTCGCGTTGGCAACCAGCATTCCCGTCGTTTCTCCGTAACAATAGACGCCGCTTGTATTTTCCGGTTGCAGGGTCAGTAATTCCGGTTGGATAACCGTGAATGCAGCAACAACATAACATGCATCAGCCGTTCCGTCATAATTTTTATCCTTGATTTCAACGGTATAGATTCCTTGCGGCAGGTTTTCCGTTTTTGAAGTGAAAATACCGTCGGCATCCGATGATTCACTGCTTGCTATCGGCGTTCCCGAAGCATCTTTCCATGTAATCGTGTAAAAAGGCCCGGTAGGATTCGGTGTTCCGCCCTGTACTTTGATTTCAATGTTTCCGTCGGAGCGTCCGAAGCCGCTGACCGGTTTTACGGCGCTGCTGCTTATATCCAGAGCCTGCGCCGGTTGGGAGATGATTACCGATGCAACACTCGCGCCGGAAATCGAAGCCGCGCAGTTATTTCCGTCCGTGATGTAAAGACGGTATTCATCGGCGGTCAGGCCGTCAACCGTAAAGGTATTGCCCGGGATGCTTACCGGATCGCTGTAATCGTCATCGTCTCTTGATTTATAATACAGGCTGTAATTTCCCGCGCCGCCGGATACGTCGACCCGGATGCTTCCGTTATCGCCGCCGTAGCAGGTTACGTCCTGCTTGGACAGGGTTGCGGTCAAAGCTTCCGGTTCGCTCAGGGAAAATTCCTTTTCCGTAATATTCACGACCCGGCTCCGGTCTTTGACCTCAACCTTATAATCACCTTTACCCAAGCCGGAAGCAATGCTGTCGGTATAAAGCGGAATGGCTTGATAGTCCGCCCCGTTCTTTTTATACCACCGGTAATCATAGACTTGGCCCGGATCCAACACGCCCCCTTGAGCATGAGCGACTAATTCGCCGTTCGTATCCCCGTTACAGAGTACCGGCAAAGTATTTTCGATATTGACGACTAATTCGTCCGGCCGGCCGATTGTGATTTCATCCGTAAAACCGCAATTATTGGCGTCCCTGACTTCCACAAGGTATGTCCCGGCAGGAATATTCTTTGCCGTCGTCCGGAATTTTGCTCCCGAAGGATCGTTCTCTACCGTCGTAACGGTTTGGCCGGTCAGGTTGTTTTTCCATGTGGCAGTATAGCCGGTTCCCGGTGCCGGCGTTCCCCCGTCGCCCTCCAAAGTCACAGATCCGTCGCTCCTGCCGTAACCGGAAGGAAGTACAGGCGCCGGGAAAGAGAAATCCAATGCTTTTGCGGGTTGGGTAATGGCTACTTGTATAGTTTTTATTGTGCCGTCGGGATTCCGCAATTCGCAATCGTGGCTGTCGGTAACATAGTATTCATAAACGCCGGGCTCCAGACCGGACAAGATCGTTTGGGTCGGAGAAGTAAAAGGTGCAGTTGTATAGTTTTCCCCCTGTTTACCCCAATGAAGAGTATAGTTTCCGTCCCCGCCCGATACCGTGATTGTAATCGTACCGTTGCCGGTACCGTAACAGGTGATATTCGTCAAACCGGCTGTCGAATAACTCAATGGAGGAAAACTTTCTATTTCCCCCGTCTTTTTGTGATTCACACCGTCAGAATAGGTCGAGATCCCATTATAAAAGCCGGAGATCTGTATTTCATAGTCGCCCGCATCCAAGTTATCAATATAGAAACTGTTATTTTCGTCCAAAACCGGGTCTGAAGTACTGCCGGTAGCCGAGGTGGTCAGATTTTTGTAATCAGCCAACAGCCTCTCGCCCGACAACAAAGAACGGTCTAATTGTATTTTAAACCTTCCGTCGGCACCGCCGTTACAAATCTTGTTTACCGGGGTAACGCTCAGGATACCGGGTGTGGACAATCTCACATTCAAAGGCAATGTATAGGTTTCCTGAACCGGAACAGCGCAATTATATACCGCTTTGAAATAAATATCTCTGCCTATGTAGTTTGCCGAATTTTCCCCAAGTAAGTCATATCCGGAAAAAGTAACGGTTCCCGATTGTGTATTTACATTATAGGGCATATTATTCCATACCTGATTGCCTGAGGCATCAGGAGGAGTCAGCGAATATTGCCATTGATGGCGGCTGTGGAATTCCTTTGTCGTTATTTCAATTTGATCATTAACGGGTAAAATCCCTGTCGCAGGAGTTTGATAAAGTGAATTTTTCAGGTATGCTATTTCGAATTTGGTCGTAACATTTGTCGTTCTGATTTCAAAAGAACTGCCTAATGGAGGATATAGAGGTTGATTAAATGTATAAGCATTCATATTGTTATTATTAGTAACTGAAATCTCTTTTATTCCGCTCTTATTCTCATCTAAATAGTAAGTGCGTTCTCGTTGTTGATATGTAAAGGCAGGCTCCAATGTTTTGAATGAACCATCTCCAAATGTCACATTGATAAGTTGGCGCGAAAGAGTGAGAGTTGTCGTTATTGCAGTTTTAATTTCCCATACGCCTGATAAAGGTTTTAATTTGATATCCAATGTACTGCCGCCATCATAGTCTCCTAAAAGTTTATTATTTACGACATAATCTTTACACGGATAATCGGATAACGGGATATCAAGAGTATTGGTGTTACTTCCTCTTAATCTATTATTGCTTGAACCGGCAGGATCATCCCTGTGTTCGGCGTAGATCGTTATTTTAGTTATCGGATTGGAAACAGAACATTTTATAGCGTAATTACTTTGCCAAATGCTTCCATCATTAAATTCCCGACCGAAAAGACCTTCTGTCCATATATCAGTGGCTCCATTTTGATAAGTAAATGTTACCTTGAAATAACTGGCTGCTTCTATATGATGCTCCCTTGATTTTAATTTCAGCGTCAGGTCAAAAGCATATTCCTGTCCCCAAGTGTTTCCCGTGTATAACAGGGTCAATAGCAAGAATAAAACTATCTTTTTCATCTGTTTTGTGTTTTGGTTTTGTCGGTGATCAATAATTTACGGTAATTGTTTTGGCTTTAGAAGTCCGACCTTCATCGGTAATAAACAAAATAGTATAAACATAATCTGTACCGGGAGAAACGATCTCATCCACAATCCGGTTCGTTTGTGCATCCACTTCCTGCCAAAGGATCATCTTTTTATCTTTTTCGGCTTTATAAATACGATACAGCCGGGCTTTGGCATTCTTTTTCCAGAACAATTCGATGTATTTCCCGGCGTCGTCTGTATAAGCATTGAACCCGCCGACTTCGTTCAAATCCGGTTCTACGGCAATATCCAATGTCAATGCTTGCGGGGATGTCGATTTCTTTCCGTCGGGGCCGTATGCAAAGACCCGGTATCTGTAGCGCCCTGATTCGGGCACATCATCCGTATAAGTATTCACGGAACCGTTTCCGGAAAAGACGGTTTTGGTATATTCGGGTTTATTTTCTACAGACCGCACTAAATCGTACCGTATGCCGGTGCGTGTTGTATCGGTTATCCACGAAACGGTCACTTTGTTTCCGGCCGGTTGATAACCGACAATGACAGGTTCAGCCGGAGTTGCAAGGTTCGGTTTTACGGCCATGACATCCGGGCACGGGTCAGATTCGTTATAGCGCATGTCGACGGCCGTCAGTGCGTAATAGACTTCCGGATTGCTCAAGGCTAATGAAAGGGTGTCTGTATATTGGTTATCCGTAATAAAATCGGAGATAAAGGAAGACTTTTCTCCCCCCTTGGTAAAAGAACGCAGCAAACGGTACCCTCTCAGATCAGGTTCCGTGTTGGCATTCCATGACAAACAAGCCACTCCGACAGAATCAATCATCGCCTTCAATCCCGTAGGCACAGCCGGAGGGATGGAATCGATACGGTTTAACAGGAAAGGAAAAGATTCTTGTCGACTGTCATCCTTACCGACAGCCGACAATTTAATGTAATTGACCTCGTCCGGCAGGGATAGGGATTGATCCCGAAAATGCAACGCTACGCTGTCTTCTATCGTTTTATACTCTCCGTCGATGGCGGAAGCCCGTTCTATCGAAAATTTCCGGATTTGTCCGGGATCATCACATTCAAATTCCCAAAATAGGTGAGCCCGGTCTTTCTCCGTAAAATACCCGGCATAAATCTGCGGAATGCAACCGGCGGTTTTATATCCATGACCGCTTATGGTATCCGATGCCGGACCTGTTTGGTCAAATCCGGTGAGGCCTGTAATTCTGTACGTATACCGGGTTTCATTGTTATCTAAGGAGTCGGCATAGAAAATTTCGCGTACACCGGCATCTAAAGGCGTAACCGGAAGGTCGGTAATCCGCCTGAAGGTTTTTTCGTCGGACGACATCCGTTCCACATGGTAAGAGTGGTAAAAATCCGACAGCAGGCTATAATTCCACGAAAGGACGACAGACCGGTCGGCAAATATGGCATTCAATCCGATGGGTTTCGGAAGTTCTTTCTTGTCCTGAACCCCGATATAAACGGCAGCCGTATCAGCCGGCGCTTTTCCCGGACGATTCAGGTAAATGCGGTACAGGTATCTTTCGTTCGATTTAACGGTATTGTCGGTAAAAGCCCACCCGGCATATCCGGCAGCGTTATAGTCATATTCAGCCATAAAAACGGAGGTACTGAAACGTTGTTGCAATTCTTCGGCCCGGTTAATAATATATCCCATGCCGCCGGATGCGGAACTCAATTCAAAATCTTCCCCGTAAAAGGCCTGTGCAATCACCGCCGCATAATCGGAAGTTTCAATAAGTTCTTTCCATTGTTCGAGAGGCCGGGGTTTTAAATCCCGGACCATGATTTGTTTCACCGGATTTTCCTGCCAGAGATTATCTATCATCATCGTGTACCTTTCCACGGTATAGCCGTTATTTATACCGTCAATCCACGCCTTCGGACCGGCAGGCGACCACCTGAGCCTTATCTCGGTTTCGCTGATTACGGCTCCCCGGGCTTGTATATTTTCTCCGGGCGCGGAAAACTCCCCGTCTTGTTGTGCAGACAAATACCCGTTTTGAAAAAACAGGAACAGGATCAACCCTGCAACGAATCTGTATGTCATAGCTTTATATGTCGTCATAATCACCTCCAGTCCAGCGTATTGGTATAATTGACTTGGTTGCTGCTTCCGGCTTTTCCTCCGGGCAACGTATAGTTGAAGTTTGTTTTGTAGATTCCTTGTCTGATAAACAAAAAGTGACTGTTAATCAGCGGCATCAACGGTTTCATGTCTATTCCCTTATCAAATGAATTGACGGCCTTGGTTGCCAATTCATAGTAGTCTTTACAGTAATAGAAAGGCAATTCGTAAACGTAAGGAAAGCGTTTCGACATGGCTTCATTATAAATGCCCGAAGCAATGAAGCTCAGGTAACCGTCATACAGCGGAAATGCTTTGGCCGGCGGTACGCCATATTCGTTCACATCACGTCCTGTAATGGAAATACCTTTCACCGGATACCAATTGTATATCAACGGGGCGATGTCTTTTGTGTAATAGTCGTCATCGAGCATGGCTTTTGCCGACACGAGCGGGATGCCTGCGGTATATTCGCTGCCGATAAGTTCGGCCTCATCAAAAGCTTCGTAAGCAGTTGTGGTATTGAGCAATAAAGAACGCACATCCGTATTGACATAACGGTCTCCCGGATTGAATTGCATAGCTGCTATTTTCTCCTTGAATGTGTTGTGCTTACTGCTGCGGAATGTGTATTTCAGCACCTCGAGACTTCCGTCTTTTATAATTTTCTGTGCGGCCTGCTGCATGTAATCGATGGTGAAAGACTCTCCTTCTTCATCGGTAATTGTGCCGGTAGCAGTTGTTATTGTCGTTTCAGCCGGGTTCAGGTTCCGGTTCGCGGAAGAAGCGACAAAAGCAAGGTCGTAATCTGTCTGATTGCCGACTTCCGGGAAATTGAAATTCAGGCGCGAATCGGCTTTGCTGTATTGAAAAGCCGCTTTTGCCGTATTCCCGGTTTTCGCCGAAAAATCGGCGCTGTATACGAAGTTATCGGGAAACAGATAAGTCTGGCCTTTTTTCAGTTGTACGTATCCGGCAGCAGATTCTCCTTTATAAAAATTCTTTTGATTTATTACCGGGTAACAATATTCAATGTTCGTCAACGGAATATAATTCGGAGCGCCTCCCGTTTTGAACGAAGATTCCTTTGATTCCCGGGCAGGAGCGCCGTTCTGTGCGACAAGTTTCCAACTGCCGCCGGAATATTCTTCGAAATTCACCGAAACAAAAACCTTCATGTCAATATTCGGCGGCAATATCTCCTTCGATTCGAAAGTGGCGGCGTCGTTATTATTGTTCCATTTGATTTTTCCTTCCACTTTTTGCCCTTTATTGTCCATTATGTAGAAGTCGCCCAATTTGAGGCGGTAAGTCTTGGCGTTGCCATTATCGTCCTGTATGTCGAAAGGCTCTCCCAATTGCATGTTAAAGGTTGCCTGCGGCGACAGGAAGACATCGACATCGGTATCATGGTTCAAAGGAGTAAGGTCGGCTATAACCGGCATATCCAAAGGAGAATCGTCGCCATTGAGACTGACTAATTTACAATCGTTTCCGAAGCTCAGCTTCATACTCATACTCGCCTTGATCAGTCCTCCGAGTACATTCAAATTCACCGCCAACCGTCCGCCGACCCAGGTGGGATTCGGAAACCGGGCTTGCAACAGGGCTGCCGTCGATCCTTTGATAATGGCTATTTTTTTATTGACGAAGAGGATTTTTATCCGTACACCCAATTCTCCCTGAAGGTAGGCATAGCATTGTCCGTTGGTATACCAGCCGTTGATCCCTACCGGCTCACGGCTGCCTTCACAAGCATAGTTGTTCATGTCCCTGAGCATCAGGTCAAATCCTGCGCCGGCCATAAAACGGGCATAGAGAATAAGGAACCTGAGGTCTCCCGTATCGAAAGACAAATGAGAGCCGAAAGCAACCCCTTTCCCGGCTTCCATTATGGCCGGATATTTCATATAATCGGCCTGTTCGGGGGTAATGCGCAATATATTCAAAACTTCTTGCGGCGGGACTGCGGGATTTTCCAACCGGTCGCCCAGCATGATATAGGATTTTGTAGTCAGGGATAACGGGCCCAGCCCGATTCTCAGGCCGATAGGGTTAGTCGGCGTACCGGCATGGATATACCAGGATTGAGGTGAAAAATGAAGTTTGGCCCAGCCTGCTTCATTGTTATTGTCCGTACCCCTGATGAAATTACCCGGAGTGCTGACCATCAGCTTGAAATCCGCATCGAAAGTCTTGGTCGTAAAGTCATAGTCCATGGTCAGGTAGGCATTGATACCTGTCGGCAATTTAACACCTGCGAGCACATCTTTCGCCACATCGGAGCCGGACATATTTCCCGGCAGGGCGGCGGCATAACTGTCCGATAAAATTTTATTTTTTTGCCGGGCGTTTTTCCGTAAATCATCCAACCCGTCTATTTGTATGCTTGCTTCAGTTAATAACATCAATTCGGCCGTCCCGTAAAACTTCATGTTTTTAATGCCTCCCGACGACAGGTAATTCATTTCGAACAAGGCTTTTCCGGTAACGACACCGGCACCGACACCGTAAGCAATCCCGGCTTTTACGCCTAAAGAAGACCTGTCATCCGGAGCATAAGCCTGAAGGCCGGAACCTCCGGTAGCCGACATCTTGTAATAAGCTCCTCCCATAAACCCGTTAAGGCTGAACGGTCCTATCGGAATCCCTTTTTTAAATACAGCCTGCCCTTCGACATACCAATAACGGAAATCCTTACAGCCGAAAACGGAAGTGACATTCACGATAAGCTCGTCAGATAAGGAACCGAATACCGCTTTTATGTCGCCCCCGAAATAATTGCCGTAAACGGGATGATCTTTTTCTAACCGGATTTGACCGTCCAGTGTGAAGCCTGCCATTTGGACTTTTTCAAGTTTAACGGCATCAATGGAAACGCCTTTGAATTTCCATTTTTCATCTACCCGTTCCGAAGCCAGATTGATCCGTGAACCGGCGGCTATGTACCCTTGCATCAGGTTGATTTTTACATCAAAGCCTAAGGACGCCAGACGGTCGTTCAGGGATGCACGAATATCGCTTATGGTCACGGGAAAACCGGCGAATTTTACTTCACCCCCGTACCCCATCGATTCGACCGATAGAATCGGGGATTCCGTCCCGACGGATAGTTTGGTGAAAGTCAGTTCTTCCATGTTAAGACCGTCCGAATCAAGCGCCATGGAGCCGTTGAGTACAACCCTCGGACTGAATTTCTTGTCTTTCAGACGTATCTGCAAATAGGAAGTGGGGTCTAATTTAAGTTTTGCCGCTCCGAATAGGTTACAATCCAAATCCAAGCCTAAATCTGCTTTAAACAAATATTCGCCATTGGCGATATAGGCTTCGTAAGTCCGTGGCCGGTTTTCTTCGCCCAACGGAATATCTATTTGTCCGCCAAAGCCGAATCCCTTGATATTGTTAGCCAAAAACGACAAGCGAAAATCTGTGACGGAAAATGCCCAGCCGGAGGCATCACCCTGTTCGAAAGGCAGGATATTATATCCGGCAATATCGCCGGTAACGCCGTTATCATCTATTAATAAACGAGACGCTTCGAGTTTTATCCTTTCGGTTGAATTTTTACTTTTGAACCATTCGGGAAAGGTAACGGTAAATTTTTCAATATACAGACCGCGCCATAAAAGAGGATCGGGCAAGGTAAAATAGTCTTTGATATAGGCCGGGGCGGGATTGAAATTTTCCGGATTGCGGAAATCGCTTAAATCCAATGTGGCGTTTGTCAGTACAAATTCAAAACCTTGGGCTCCTTTTATTTCGAAAGCAGGGAACGTCATATTCACATATAAATCGTTCCAGTCGCTTATAATGGTGCGGAACGATGCCATAACCGGCTCGTCCTGCTCTTTGCCTGCCAGTCGGAATGTATTTTGATTCAAGGTGACATCAGCTGTGATCGACAATTCCTTAAAGTCTCCGTTGCAATCTAAAGAAACATAGGTCTTGGACACAGATGTTCCCTTATCTTTGTCAAGTCCACCCTTAAATACCATGTCACCCATGTTTCCCAATGAAAAGGGAACATCGTTTAACAACGCTAACGTAATATCACCTGTCAGGTCACCCTGATAGGAAAGAGTAACATCGGTTGCTCCGAAAATCAGCTCTTTCGAGTTTTGAGTGGGACGCATTTTCATGATGACGGTAGCCTGCCCGTATTGAGTCCCGACCTTCACATTGGTGACGGCCAGCGTGAAGGGAATGTTTCCGGCGATTTTTTTGATCCCCACAGGCAGGTTACAGGCGCTGCCTTGTTCTTCCGCACCGAGACTCAACTTGTCGATATAAAAGTTCCGGGATTCGATTTGATCAAAACAGGAAACAGCGCTTTCCCATGTCGGCATATCCCCGGTTTGAGCCGCAACATGCCGGCAAAGTAAGAATATGACCACTGTCAGGAAAACACACTTCTTTGCCGCGAAGCGCGGATGTACTGAAGATATATTCATGGCTCAAATGATAGTTTCTTTGTTAAAGAATTTCAACTTTTTAAGTATCACAAATTTAGCGTAAAAGTATTAATTTTTTTGAATTTGGAATATAATCCGGATAATTATTTTTTATAATGCAAGTCACGAATTGAAACAGTTCGCCGATTTATTTAGTTATAGTATTAATTATCAATAAAATAAATAAACCGGATATTTATTAAATCCCTTGAAAATCATTAATTTAAAAGAGTAATCTTTATTATTTTCCAGTTCTGCTTAACTTGGATTAATTTATGCAACGACAATATCTGATGCGTTTATATTCAATGAGATGCCTTTTGTCTGCCGGACAACATGTCCTTTTGAATAAGCTTACGGACGGATAACATGTTCGCGGCGGTGAGGGAGGATTTTTCCTTCATTATCTTTCTGATTCCGGGATTATGATGAACCCTTTCGGGAATAAATTCCGATACGTTTTTGTCTGCATCGGGATGTTGCAAAGCCGTTTTGCAAAGGTCAGCCGTAATAAACTTATCGGGTACGGATTGCAGGCTGTATGGTATTAATTCGTCTACTTGTTTACTTGTCAACTCGTTTACTTATTTTATCTTTGCATGTTTTTAATTTGAAAATCATGTCTTATTTAAAAAATATCTTCACGATCATTATCGTAGCAGCAACTTTATTTTTCTCCTGCGAAAACAAGCAATCCTCTCAAGAAAATACACAAGAAATCATCTCCAAAGATTCCCTCAAATACGCCAAAGGCTTTTCCATCGAACATTATAAAAATTACATCGGTGTGTCTGTTTTTAATCCCTTGGCCGGGAATCAATTATACGGCCGGTATTATTTATGTGAAAATAAAGAAACAAAAGTTCCCGAAGACGGAACAAAAATCCTTGTTCCGCTGAAATCGATCGCGGTAACTTCGTGTACGCATTTCGAATTTTTGGCATTAATCGGCGAAATCGACAAAATAACGGGTGTTTGCGAATCGAAACGAATTTACAATCCGAATATCCTGCAAAAAATAGACGACGGTAAAATCGTTGATTTGGGCGATTCGTTCAGCCTCAACTTTGAAAAGCTGTTGGGCTTGAAACCCGATGTGTTGATGACAAGCGGGTACGCGCAACAAGACGAAAACAGCCGGAGAATCGCCCGGGCGGGACTTCCCGTTTTATACAACAACGAATGGATGGAAAAATCACTGCTTGCCCGGGCCGAATGGATTAAATTTGTCGCGGCGTTTTTCAACCGGTCAGCCACAGCCGACAGTGTCTTCGACAACATCGAAGCAAGATTTATCGAGGCGGGTAACGTCGCCGGACATGCCGCACAAAAACCGACGATTATGACGGGAAGCGATTTCAGAGGCACTTGGTATGTTCCGGGCGGACAAAGCTATGTGGCGGAACTTTACCGGAAAGCCGGCGGAAATTATTTTTACCAAAACGACAGCACTTCGGGAAGCATTTCGTTAAGCATGGAAACGGCATTGAAAAACTTTGTCGACGCTGACGTCTGGTTATGGTGCAATTTCAAAACGATGCAGGAATTGAAAAGCATGAATGAGCGCTATGCCTTATTCAAAGCCTTCAAAACCGGGAACGTGTACAGCAATATGAAACGCAGCACGCCTTCGGGCGGAAACGATTATTGGGAAAGCGCCGTGGCCCGCCCCGATATTATTTTGCAGGATATGATCAAAGTACTGCACCCCGAATTGTTGCCCGATCATGAATTATTTTACTTGGAAAAGCTCCGGTGAATAAAAACAACCGCCGGCTTTTCAACCCTTTCGGCCTTCATCCAAAAACGTGACCGTCAGCACATAATCATCCGTTGCCAGATAATCGATCGAAAAATCATGTCGTTTTTCCGTTTTGGTTTCAAAAGCATGAAAAGAAGACAAAATATTCATTTCAGGAACAAAAGGCGAAACATGAAGGCATGTCCGAAATTCGACATCCGATTCATTCAAGGCTTTAAACATCGATTCTTTAGCCGACCAGTGCAGCAATAAATGAACGATTTCGTTTTCGGGGGAAACGTTTGAAAATTCCGATTCACTCATAAACCGGGAAGTGATTTTTTTGATGCGCGAAGCAAGATATTCGATGTCGACACCCACGGCACCCCGGTTACTCCATGCAACTGCCACGCATCCTTTGGTATGACTGATGCTGATCCGGCCGGAACGATCGGCCAAATACGGGCATCCGCTTTCGGTGTACAAAATTTCTTTTTCTTCGTCAAGCAACTCCTTCAGCAACACCCTGACCGCCAACCACTCTCTTTTCCGGTTTTCCGTCGTCATCTTTTGAAGGTACGGCAAATAAAAATGTTTGTGATCCAGCAAATCCAGTAATTCCGCCGAAGACTCCCGTATTTCCCGAACCCCCCATCCTTTACCATCCGAAAAATGGTTATGCCTCATACTTACGATCTTATCATTCATAATTTCATACCGCCATGCACAATGATTATTTTTTCATGAACCGGATCGGAATCCGGTTTTCCGACACGACAAAGGTAAAGGAAAGAAATCAAGAATTGAACAAGTAGACAGGGAAACGGTAAACGAAGGGTAAACGACAACCGTATATCCGGAACAGTCGTTCCATTAAACATCAAAAATGAACAATCATTCATTTTTCAAGATAAAATAAAGAACAAATGTTCATCATAATACATTGATTATAAAATAATTAAAATAATAATATCTGTTATTCATGTTTTTTAACATGATATCTTTTGCCGTAAAATAAAAAGACCTCACCTTTGCAGTGAACAATCGTTCACTTTCAACCGATCAATCATGCAGGAGAGAAAAAAATACATCATCGAAAAAGCATTCGAAATATTCATGTCAAAAGGGTACGACAGCGTATCGATGACCGTTTTGCAACAAGAACTGAAAATGTCGCGCGGGGCCATGTACCGTTATTTCGAAAGCAAAGACGATTTATTCAAGGCGGTTATCGACAAATATGTGTTCGGACTCATGGAAATGATAAAACCCAAATTCAGCGATGATATCACCGTTGCCGAAAGGATCGAATTGATGTACACGCACGTGCAAAACATCTGCAAATTTCTGGATAATCTGGAAAATGTCGAAGTCAAATTCCTGAATTACACGGCGCTGATTATTCAGGGAGCCAAAAGATACCCCAATTTTCTGGATAAACTGAAAAAGCACAAAGAACATAATCTGAACGTATGGAGAAAAGCCATCAAAAACAGCATTGAAAAAGGAGAAATCAGGAAAGACATCAATGTGGAAATCATGGCAAAAATTTTTGCCAAGTCATTCGATTTATCCGACAACTCGGATGCCCACAACACGTTTTTGAAGGGGGCGAAATCCGGGAAAAAAATAATGGAATACATTTATTCGTTAATCAAAACCTGATTTCTCACCGGCAAAATGAACCATTGTTCATGCATAATATTTCTTATCCGAATGAGCGTTCCGAACTCAAAAGCGGAATCGACACATGAATCGACACCGACATCAGATTATTTTTTTGTCCTTGTATTAAATAATCGTCCATTACATACAAGCAAAATATAAAAATATTCAATTCATTTATGACATTTCCCGATAGATTACAGCCCAAATAAATGAAAACAAAAATCATAACCGCATTATTTTTTGTTTCCGGATTATCGCTTTTCGGACAACAACCCGCAACCATCCGTTTATCGCTGAACGATTGCATACAAACCGCCGTCGAAAAAAACATCAATGCGGTTCAAGCCCGGATGGATAAACAAAAAGGCCGGTATAAAATCGAAGAAGCGCGTTCGGCGTTACTTCCCAAAATTACGGGATCGGGTACTTTCCAAGATAACCTGAAACTTCCGGTAACCATGATTCCGGGTGATATTCTCGGACAACCCGGAATCATCATTCCTTTTGAAATGGGTGTTCAGTACAATACCGGTATTTCGGTCGGAGTCAATCAAATTTTGTATAATCAGACGGCACTGACCGGCCTGAAATTATCGAAGATGAACGATCAACTCAATTCGTTGGGAATCGAGAAAGTAAACGAAAATTTAGCTCAAGAAACAGCCGATCTTTATTTTCTGGCTCAAACAACGGCCGAACAAGAACGCATTGTCAAAGACAATATCGCACGCACCGAAAAGATGGTGAGCATCACCAAAACCCTTTGGGATAACGGGATGGGCAAAAAAGTTGATTACGACCGCATCAAAGTAATGCTCGAAAACCAGCAGACGAATCTGGACAACACGTCGTCATTGCTCGAACAGCAATTGAACATGATTAAATATCTGTTGGAAATTCCGGTATCTCAAAGCATTCAATTGACCGACAGTGTGGACATGCCGTTGTTGCCGGCGAATCCTGGTCCGATGGTCGATTTTTCAGACCACATCGACATTCAGATCATCGAACAACAAAAAGAGATTGCCTCTTTAAATCAAAAAATGGTCAATCAAGGATACCTTCCGTCATTATCATTCATCGGAAATTTGAGTTATCAGGGCCAACGCAGCGAATTAAAAAATTATTTCAACAACAGCCCCGAAAACAGCTGGTTTACTGCTGCTTACATCGGATTAAACTTGAGTATTCCGATCTTCGACGGATTCGAAAAACGGTCAAAATCCCGTCAGGCAAAAATCGATTATCAAAAAACGATTTTGACTTTGGACAACACTAAAGAAAAATTTTCGGCGGACTACAAAAATGCCTTGAACAATTATTATAATTATAAAAATAATGTAAAAAGACAGGAAGAAAACATCGAACTTGCTCAAAATGTATATAAAGAAACGGCTCTGAAATACCGGGAGGGAATGGCAAGCATGAGTGACCTTTTGCAGGACGAAACAGGGCTGAGCAACGCACAAATCAATTATCTGAACGCTTTATACAATTTCAAATCATCAGAGCTCGAAATCATGATGTTGAACGGGGAAATAAGGCGGTTGATTCAGTAATTAAAGAAGCAGTTAAAGGCAGAGAAATAATTGAAGTGAAAAAGGTTGTAGAATTTTTAAAGCCGCCAACACGCCGCAGGCGTGAAATATAGCAAACTGAATATCAAATCAATAAAAATATGATCGATTTTTAATCGATTAATAAAAAAATAAACAATAAACGTATGAAAAAAACAATTATCATAGCAATAATTGCCGTAACAATCGGCTCGATTGTTTGGATATTGGCGGGCAACAAAAAAGAAATCGACAGCCGGAAAGAAACAAAAACAACCGCTGATGTCATAGCCGTAACGGCAGCTTCGGCAGAAACCCGAAAAGCAGACAATCAACTTAATCTGGTCGGAACCGCCGAAGCCAATCGGGAAGTAACGGTTGCATCGGAAATAGCCGGAAAAATCACGCAAATTAATTTCAAATTGGGTGATTATGTCAATCAAGGAACCGTATTGGCCCGAGTGGACGATGCCTACAAGCGAATGACTTTGGAAAATGCCCAAATCGCTTACGATAAAAACAAAGAAGATTACGAGCGGTATAAAGTATTGCGGGAAGGGGACGCTGCTACCGAAACGCAATTGCGGGACATGAAAGTGGCCTACGAAAATTCCGTCATTCAACTCGACAACGCCAAAAAGCAATTGAACGATACGCGCATTGTTGCTCCGTTCAGCGGATACATCATTTCCAAGAACACCGAATTGGGCGCGTATGTGAATGCCGGTACAGCCATTGCGGGAATTGCAGACATTTCACAACTGAAAGTCGTGGTATCCGTTTCGGAATCAAATGTTTACACATTACGTTCAGGACAAGAAGTAAATGTCAGCACTCCGGTATACCCGAACAACAAATTCACGGGAAAAATAACCAACATCAGCCCGAAAGGGGACGACTCTCACTCCTACCCCGTTGAAATTGCCGTTCCCAACAGCAAAGATCATCCTTTGAAAGCGGGAACTTACGTCAACATCAACATCGATCGCGGACAAAGCGCTCCGTCATTGATGATTCCCCGCGACGCCATCGTGAGCAGCGTAAAAGATCCGTCGGTCTATCTGGTGAACGGTGAAAATGTAAAACTGACCAAGATCACCACCGGAAGAGATTTTCAGTCGTACATCGAAGTCACCGGCGGTCTGAAAGAGGGAGACAAAGTCGTAACCAACGGCCAAATCAATTTGATGGACGGAGCGAAAGTGTCGATCATTAAAAATTAAAAATTACGGATTAAAAACCAAACAATATGAGTTCCATCGTAGAAACCTCGATAAAACGACCGTTGTTGATTATTGTGATATTCACGATATTAACACTCGGCGGATTGGTCTGTTACAATATGCTCAGTCTGAATTTGCTGCCCAAGTTCGAATTACCCATGATCACGGTTTCCACCGTCTATCCGGGAGCCGGGGCATCGGAAGTGGAAACTTCGGTCACCAAAAAAGTGGAAGATGCGCTTTCGACCTTGGAGAATCTGAAAAAAATCACCTCGACCTCCCAAGAAGGAGTCTCCATCATCGCCGTCGAATTAAATGAAGGAACCGATCCCAATCTGGCCGTTCAAGATGCCCAACGGAAAATCAATGCCATCAAATCCGATTTGCCGACGGAAATATTGGATCCGTCCATCGATAAAATCTCGTTGGACGAAAAACCGATCATGAACGTCGCGGCATCCTCTTCTCTGCCCCCGACTCAATTTTACAAATTAATCGAAGACCGGGTACAACCCCGTCTGGCAAAATTACCCGGAGTCGGTTCGGTAAGCATGGCGGGAGGAAACAAACGGGAAATCAACGTCAACATCGACGCCGAAAAACTGAAAGCATACCATCTCTCCATTTTACAGGTGTTGCAAGCTATTCAAACGGCCAATATGGAGATTCCCGCGGGAACGGTCGAAAATACGGGTGCTGTTTATTCCGTCCGTCTGGCGGCTAAATTTTCAAATTTGAATGAACTTCGCAATACGGTTATCGCCACCAATCCGCAAGGCGGAAAAATCAAAGTGCTGGATGTGGCCGAAGTGGAAGACGGAATCGCCGAACAAAAACTGATCAACCGCATCGACGGACAAGATGCCATCGGTATTTCCATCCAAAAGCAAACGGACGCCAATGCCGTACACGTTGCCGATTTGGCCAAAGCAGAGTTGACCGCCGTCGAGAAAGAATATGCCTCGAGCAATGTCAAATTCGACATTGCCACCGATGATTCCGTTTACACGAAAGCATCGGCCCATGCGGTGGTGGAAGATCTTATGCTGGCCATTGTCATCGTAGCCGTCGTATGTTTCATATTCCTGCACAATCTGCGAAGCGCCATGATCGTCATGATTGCCGTTCCTCTTTCCATTATTCCCGCGTTTATCGTGATGTATGCCATGGGGTATTCGCTGAACATGATGTCGTTGATGGCATTGTCGCTGGTTGTGGGAATTTTGGTCGACGACTCCATCGTGGTCATCGAAAACATGTTCCGCCACTTGGAAAAAGGAAAAAACAAACGTCAGGCGGCCATCGACGGCTGTAAGCAAATCATGTTTACCGCCATGTCCATCACGCTGGTCATTGTGGTGGTATTCTTACCGTTGGCCATTACGGGCGGACTGATCGGTAATGTATTGAAAGAATTTGCCATCCCGATTATCGTTGCAACGATGTGCAGTTTGTTGGTGTCGTTTACCATGACACCGATGTTAATGGCCCGTTTCGGCAAATTATCGGACGAAACCCGCCCGACATTCGCCGGACGTTTCTCCCGATTGGTGGAAAGAGCATTTGAAGCGTTGAAAAATATGTACATCAACGTATTGACCTCCGGATTAAAACATAAAGTCTCCGTATTGTTGATAACCATTGTATTATTGATTGCTTCGTTCGCTCTTTTACCGGCGGGATTTATCGGGTTCGCTTTCGTACCGAACACCGACCAGGGCGAATTTGTCGTCACGCTGGACACAAACCCGCAAGTAACGGTTTATCAAAACAATCAAATTACGATGCAGGTCGAAAAAATCATCCGTTCCAAACCCGAAGTGGAACGTGTATATACCAATGTCGGTTCATCGGGCAACGTGATCGGCAATACGTCCAAAAACAACATCACCTCTATTTCCGTCAAAATGATCGATAAAAAGAAACGGAATATCGGAGTCGACGATTTTGCCCAACAGGTAAAAGAAGAAATCATGCAAATTCCGGGCATTCGCGCTCGCGTGAGCGTCACTTCGCTGGGTGGCGGCGGAAGCAGCGAACCCATTCAATTTATCGTTCAGGGAGCGGATTTCGAAAAAGTACAAAGTACGGCGGCAATGATATTGGATGACATCCGGCACACTCCGGGAACCACCGATGCCAAATATTCGATCGACGACCCGCGCCAAGAAGTGCAAGTCAAACTGAATCGCGAAAAAATGTCGGAATTGGGCTTATCGGTCAGTGACGTCGGTTCAACACTTCGTGTGGCGTTAAACGGAAACGACGATTCAAAATACGGCGAAGGCAATTATGAATACGACATCAACATCCGTGTGGACAATTTCGACCGCATGCAACCCGAAGATGTCTCCAAACTGACGTTCCTCAACAAACGCGGGGAACTGATCGAACTCAACCAAATCGCCGACATCAGTTACGGATTGGGGCCGTCGACGCTGGAACGTACCGACCGGATTTCTTCCATCACCGTAAAATGCAACGTTGTCGGTCGTCCGTCTGGAACGGTGGGATCCGAAATATCCTCGAGCATCAAAGACAAAATACCGGAAGGAATCACCATCAAAGAAGGCGGAATGATGGAACAACAAGCCAATGCGTTCGGAAGTCTCGGGTTCGCATTTTTGGCTGCCATCGTCATGATTTATCTCATCATGGTTGCCATGTACGACTCATTGCTCGACCCGATCATCGTTTTATTTTCGATTCCGTTGTCACTGATCGGTGCATTCCTCGCTTTGGCTTTGACTTTAAACGATCTGACCATTTTCAGTATCATCGGATTGATCGTATTGATCGGGTTGGTAGCCAAAAATGCGATCTTTATCGTAGATTTCACCAATCACATGCGTCGTGACAAAAATATGGATACCTTCCACGGATTAATTGAAGCGGGAAAAGAACGGTTGCGTCCGATTTTGATGACCACTTTCGCCATGATATTCGGGATGTTGCCGATTGCCCTGGCATCGGGCGACGGCGCCGAAATGAAAAACGGTATGGCTTGGGTAATCATCGGCGGATTGGCAAGTTCCATGATCTTGACGCTGGTGGTGGTTCCCGTCATCTATTACATCTTCGACCGGATCACCTCCAAATTCAGACACTTCCGTCGAAATTACGCCGTAAGAAAATTAAAGGAACGATTGATGGACGAAGAAGATCTGGTTCCCGTAACGGCAGGGAAGTAGAGAAAAAACAAGGGGGAATGCCCTTTGTTTTTTTATTCATCATAGTTAATAAAACAAGTAAAATCACTCATTATTAGTTATACTTAAAAGAACCGGGCTATATTTTCTGCACCCGGCGCGGAAAACTTTTTTGGAAAATTAATGTAAATTGTTTTTCCCGTAAAAACATCAAAATTCTTACCTTTGCCTCTCACAAAACGAATCCGAATAACTCATTGATGAAACGAGAAAAAAGCAGCATACCGCTTGGATTAGGAACGGAAAATATCGGCAAATTGCTGGCTCAATACGCGATTCCGGCCATTATTGCCATGACGGCCGCGTCGTTATACAACATAACGGACAGTATTTTTATCGGACACGGCGTAGGTGCGATGGCGTTGTCGGGTCTGGCCATCACTTTCCCGCTGATGAATCTTGCGGCGGCATTCGGTTCTTTGGTGGGAATGGGCGGAGCCGCGTCGTTATCTTTACGATTGGGGCAAAAAGATTATGACTCGGCCAACAACATTCTGGGAAATGTGTTGATGTTGAATCTCATTATCGGAGTATCTTTTTCGATCATCGCTTTGTTGTTTCTCGATCCCATTCTTTATTTTTTCGGGGCAAGCAGACAAACCTTACCGTATGCGCACGATTTTATGACCATCATCCTGCTCGGAAACGTCATTACACACATGTACATGGGAATGAATGCGTTGTTGCGTTCGTCGGGACACCCTCAAAAGTCAATGTTTGCAACTATTTTCACCGTATTGATCAATTTGGCGCTCAACCCGTTGTTCATTTTCGGATTCGGATGGGGAATACGGGGAAGCGCCACGGCAACCGTTATTTCCCAATTCGTGGTGTTGATGTGGCAAATCAGTCTTTTCAACAACAAAAACAACTTCATCCGTTTCAAAAAAGGAATATACCGCTTAAAAAGCAATATCGTAAAAGATGCGTTTGCCATCGGAATGTCGCCGTTTTTGATGAATGCGGCATCATGCATTATCGTTGTTTTGATTAACCGCGGACTTATCCGCTACGGCGGCGATTTGGCGGTCGGCGCTTACGGAATCGTCAATCGTGTGGCATTTCTTTTCATCATGATTGTCATGGGACTCAATCAGGGAATGCAGCCCATCGCGGGGTACAATTACGGGGCAAAACTTCAATCGCGGGTAAACGATGTGCTGAAAAAGTCCATCATCATCGCAACGCTGATTATGATTGTCGGTTTTACGATCGTGGAATTATTTCCGCGTGCCATCGCTTCGATTTTCACCAAAGACAACGAGCTGACGGAACAAGCCGTCATCGGCTTACGTTACATCTTCATGTTTTACCCTTTGGTCGGGTTCCAAATGGTTGTATCCACCTTTTTTCAAAGCATCGGCATGGCCAAAAAAGCCATTTTCATTTCCCTGACACGGCAGATACTTTTCCTGATTCCGCTTTTAATCATTTTACCGGAATATTTAAGTGTCACGGGAGTCTGGATCAGCATGCCGATCGCCGACTTCATTTCCGTCATTGTCGCGTCCTGTTTATTATACGTTCAATATCGGCAATTTAAAAAGAATCATTTTAAATCGGAAATCGAATAACATGGAAAACTACATTATCAACATCGGCAGGCAATTGGGCAGCGGCGGTCATACCATCGGAGAAAAACTGTCCGGGCAATTGAATATCGCTTATTATGATAAGGAATTGCTTCAAATTGCGTCTCAAGAAAGCGGATTGGGTAAAGAATTTTTCGAACGTGCAGATGAAAAGACCAATATTCACCTGTTCGGCGATTTTGTCGGCTGGTTTTCTTCATCCATGAATCAAGGTTATTTCAACAATTATTTGCGCAACGAGTCGTTATTTCAAATTCAAAGCGATGTGATACGACAGTTGGCCGACCGGCAATCCTGTATTTTCGTCGGAAGATGCGCCGATTATATTTTGCGGGATCATCCCCGATGCCTCAATATTTTTATCACCGCCCGATTCGAAGACCGGCTTCAACGAATCATCAAAAAAGAAAAAATATCGTCCGAAAAGGCCAAAGAAGTGATTGAACGCACAGACAAACAACGTTCCGGATACTACAATTATTACAGCAACAAAGTTTGGGGGATGTCAACCTCTTATCATCTGTGCATCAACTCATCGCTGCTCGGAATTGATGAAACGGTCGCCTACATCCGTTCTTTTGCCGAAAAAAGCCTGAAACTTACTTAACAATATAGCGAATCATAAAATTTATCAATTATGAGCACAAAAATCAAACGATTCATTTTGCCTGAAAACGAAATTCCGACCGCATGGTATAACATTGTGGCCGATATGAAAAACAAGCCGCTACCCATGTTGAATCCGACTACCAAACAACCGTTGAAAGTCGAAGAATTATATCCGCTGTTTGCCGAAGAACTTGCTGGTCAAGAGTTGAATCAAACCGACAGGTATATCGAAATACCGGAAGAAGTGCGGGACATGTACAAATATTACCGTTCCACGCCGCTTGTCAGGGCATACGGGCTGGAAAAAGCGTTGGATACGCCGGCTCATATTTATTTCAAAAATGAAAGTGTCAGTCCGGTCGGTTCCCATAAATTAAATTCGGCTTTGGCACAAGCCTACTATTGTAAAAAAGAAGGCACCACCAACATCACTACGGAAACGGGAGCCGGACAATGGGGAGCGGCGCTGTCATACGCCGCCAAGGTGTTCGGGCTGGAATTGGCCGTATATATGGTGAAAATCAGCTACGAACAAAAGCCGTATCGCCGTTCGATCATGCAGACATTCGGCGCGCAAGTGATCGCATCCCCTTCGATGTCGACTCATGCCGGTCGAAAAATTTTGACCGAACACCCCAATTATCAGGGAAGTTTGGGAACAGCCATTTCCGAAGCGGTGGAATTGGCCATGCAAACGCCTGATTGTAAATACACGTTGGGCAGTGTATTGAATCATGTATTTCTGCATCAAACCGTTATCGGATTGGAAGCCGAAAAACAAATGGAAATGGCGGGAGAATATCCTGATATGGTAATCGCTTGTTTCGGAGGAGGTTCAAACTTCAGCGGACTATCGTTCCCGTTTTTACGCCACAAACTGACCGAAGGAAAAAACGTCCGGATCATTGCCGCCGAACCGTCATCTTGTCCGAAATTAACGCGCGGAATATTCGAATACGATTTCGGAGATGAAGCCGGTTACACGCCGTTAATCCCGATGTTTACATTGGGACATACCTTCTCGCCGGCCCATATTCATGCGGGAGGATTACGCTACCACGGTGCCGGGACCATTGTCAGCCAATTAATGAAAGACAATTTAATGGAAGCGGTGGATATCAACCAATTGGATTCATTTAATGCCGGTATTTTATTCGCCCAAACGGAAGGAATCATTCCTGCACCCGAATCCTGTCACGCCATTGCCGCAACCATCAATGAAGCGTTGAAAGCAAAAGAGGAAGGAACGCAAAAAACGATCCTGTTCAACTTATCTGGCCACGGATTGATTGATATGACAGCTTATGATGCATTTCTGGCCGGCGATTTAAGTAATTACGAATTAAGTAACGAAGAAATTGCCAAAACCGTCAATTCCCTCGAAAAAATAATGCAGTAAACGAGTAAACAAGTAGACAAGTAAACAAGCCTCGGAGGTCACCAAGTCACCTTGTTTACTCGTCTACTTGTCTACTCGTTTTCCGGTTGCCGTTTACGCCCTTTTTTCTACTTTTCTACCACTCACCCTTCAACCGATAGAGATATATTTGACCAAACGCAAATAGAATCTCTTAAAATAAGCATTCCACATTTCAAGAGTATTTTTTTTATGAATACACACATAATATGTGTATTCATTCCTATTTTAACGTTATTTCCCCTATATTTGACATTCTCATCTTCTGTATTTTATATAAAATGCCTTTAACAGCTCCAATCTACCTCCTATTTTTGTCCTCAAAATTGGGTAGCTAAACTCAAAACATAATTAATAAAATATAATTATAATGAAAAACAAGCCCATAAACAAAAAAACAACTCTTATATCCGGATGGAAATATGAAGGATTAAGAAGTACTTTTTCTCTTGCTTTTATGAAAACAAGAATGATTTTTACGCTGCATGCCATGGTATTTAGTGTTTCGGCACAAATCACAACAGTGGAACAAGCTAAAACCACTATCGCTAATACGCCGATAAACGGTATCGTAAATATTGATGGAATAGATTGGTACGTGTTAAGAAAAAAGTCTCTTAACGGCGACAATTATGCTATGTTGATCGCTAAACAACGCTTAACCACTTATTCTCATGTTGTATTCAATTCGTCAGGCGATAACAGGTATGAAAACTCTAATGTGCGAGATTTATTAGAAGATTATTATATAAGCCACATGCTTTATAATATTATCCCTAACATTGCAGTTGTACCGGATTTAGGGCCTTTCAGTTCTCAGACTGCTACTTCAGAGCCTACGGCAACGATGGCAGGAAAAAGGACAACGGATATACTTTTCGCTCCGAGTTATAGAGACGTATATAACTGGAACGGAAATAAAACGACTCCGCTCAATACTCAGCTCAAGAATTATTATTTAAGATGGTGGACGCGTACACCCAACCCAACCGTTTCAGTATACGTATGGGAAGTCAATCCCCCTAATGATATTATCAACAGCTCTGCGCACGCTGTGGGCTCAGGTAATATAGGTATTGTCCCGGGGGTATGGGTAAAATACAGTGCGACCAATTACACGGTTACTTATTACGGAAACGGAAATACAGGAGGCACTGCACCTCCCGCAGCCACTCATAATGCGGGAAGCATCGTAATCGTTGCGGACCCCGGCACATTAGTCAAAACGGGTTATACGTTCGAAGGATGGGCGCTGTCGCCTACAGCCACCATCCCGGATTATGTACCGCAGTCGTTCTTTACCATTACGGGGAACATCAACCTGTATGCAGTATGGAAAGAAAGCGGAACTTCGCCGAATACAGAATGTATGACGGGAGGAACCCTTTTGTACAAGCAAGACTTCGGAGGAAATGATCCCCGGGATCCGGATTTTCGTGAAAGAGGCTTGCAGGCGGAAGAGGGCAGTTCAGATATGGAGTACTCCACAACGCCCAGTATTAATGACGAAGGGTTCTATACGTTGACTAAAAATCCGCAACCGCTATATCCGCCGGAATTTCTCGAGACAAGCGACCATACCTTTCCGAATGACATCACCCGCGGCTACTCTATGTTTGTCGATCCGGGAGCAGGCGACAACGGCAAAATCCTGTACCAAACCGAAATCAACGGGCTGTGCGGCAATATGAGGTTGGCGTTCTCGGCGTGGTTTGTAGATGTCAATATGCTTAATCCACCGATTGTAGCAATCCCGAGAATTCAGTTGCAAATGATCAACAAAAACAATCCGACCCAAATATTTGCATGGAAAGATGTTACAATACTTAAAGGCTGGCATCAATTTGGTTTTGATTTTACATTACCCGCAGGTGTGACAAATGTAATATTCAGGATTATCAACATGGAAGATAGTCGTCGGGGTAATGACTGGTGTATGGACGACATAGAAATACGTTTCTGCGCACCACCGGTAACGGTATCCGTGTCCGGTTCCCCGGAAGTATGCAACGGATCTCCCGTCACATTAAACGGTTTTTATACCGACGACGGAACGTTCGACAATGCTCCCTGCTACCGCTGGGAATACAGTCCGTCGGGAAATATAAACAATCCGTCGGAATGGTCGGTAGTACCCGGTTCCGCAGGTTGCTCTACGACACCGGAAATTTCAAGATCACATACCATAACCCTTAATTCAAACACTGCCGGTTATTACCGGTTAGTGGTGGGAAAAAATGGAACAATCGACAGATGGTATTGCCGTGCTGCATCCGAAGTCATCCATTTAGCGCTGAAACCGGCACCCGATGCCGGCAGTATCAGCCCATCTTCCGCCATTATATGTGTAAATGATCATATAACGATGAATAAGACGGTAAACGGCGGATATTGGATGAGTTCAAATACGGACGTAGCAATTGTCAATCCCGCAACCGGCAAAGTAACCGGAGTGAGCAGGGGTGTTGCCGAAATCATTTACGCAGTGATAGGAGCAAATGGATGTGCAGGCACGACCAAAGCCACTGTGAGGGTATCGGAAGGCCCTATCATCTGGACGCCGGAGGCCAATACCGACAACGATAAACAGAACTGGAATAATCCCGACAACTGGACGCCGGATATAGTTCCTATGGCGTGCAACGACGTCTATATTCCCGGCAACAGCAGTCACTATCCGAAACTGACGGGCAGTGCGGTATGTAACGATATTTACTTCATGTCAGGCGGCGAACTGGGACGTCCCGACCTGCTGACCTATCACCGGGCATTTGTCCACCTCAACTTGGGTTTGAAGGCGTCCGTCCAAGAGAAAGAAACCGACGTTCAATCTCAACGGAATCTGATTCTTAAAGGCAACGGAACCGCCGACCGGTTGAAATTTTCGGCTTCAACGTCCCGGCCTTTGGAACGGGAGCGTTGGCATGCACTGTCCTCTCCGTTGCAGGATGTTGTCGCAGGCGATTTAAGTTTCGGAGGATTCCCGTTGACATTCATGAAAAAATTCGGGCCGATCAATAAAAATGGCGTTACTCATCCTGTGGGCAATTGGACAACTCCCTATAATGATGTAACAGAATCGTTTGAGCCTACCCGAGGGTTCGGATTCTATATGTACGGCTACGGAAACCAAAGCGGCGATAATACAGGTTGTCACGAATCCGGTTTTTTCAAAGACCTGAACGATTTGGATTATTTGCCCGGAAACAAAGGCGAAGCACTTTATGGAATCCGCGCAATAAACGGTATCTTGGAATTGCCCTTCTTTGCCGATTCCATTAACATGGACGGGCACCGCACGCAAGTTTACGACGATGCTTCAAGAAAAAGCACGTTCTACTATATTTCCACCGGAAGTTCAGCCCCGTTCAATACATTTACCGGAAACACAGATGTGGTTACGCGCAAAAATAATGACGGGAATTATCGCTTTATTGCGGAAGAATACGTAAACGGCAACTGGAAGTTCAAAAATCCGGTTTGTCATCCGATGAACGGATTGAACGATCGGGACGAATTTTTAGTGGGTAACCCCTACATGTCGTCAATCGACATGGTTAAATTTTGTAAAGACAACCTCAATTCTGTATATCCGGAATTTAAAGTTTGGGGCGGAACAAATTTCATTTCATGCAACGTGAATACAACTACAGGCATCGTCACTTCAACCGACGCGACTGATTTGCGTTACATCGCTCCATTACAGGGATTCTTCCTGAATTATAAAGGAACGGGAACGGTTTGTTTTAATGTGGCAAATATTTCAACCGTTCGTCCGTCGGGATCCTCATTCAATCTGAGAAGCACCTGGGAAGCGAAAGAAGAAAATATCTTGCGCATCAAAGCCGAAAACAAATTCGCGGTTTCTCATGCGGTGATCGGACATCAGGATAATGCAACCGGCGGTTATACCCGCGGAGAAGATGTCCGGAAATTATTTTCGCCCTACGACTATGTGCCCGAAGTTTACACATTGGCCGGAGAAATACCGATAGACATCAATTACATCAATAATGCCGTTGAAGCGATTGTTCCGTTAGGTCTTAAAACCGGTCAATCAGGGAATACCACTTTCACTTTTACCGGCATGGACGGCTATACGCGGGCATCCGAAATTGTATTGACAGATATGTTGTTGAACAAAGAGATTGATTTGAGCAATTTGCCAAGTTTCACTTATTCGTTTGAAAACAATGTTAAAGGAATACAAAACGACCGGTTCTTTATTCGTTTCATTTCTTCGACTACGTCTTTGTCTTCAACCGGAGAAGAAGAATACATCCAAATTTACTCCGGTTCATCGGGTATCATCGTTAATACACCGACCTCCGATCCGATCCGTGAAATCCGGGTATGCGACCTTCAGGGCAGAGTATTGTATGAAAAAAAGGTTTCGGGAATCAGAGCATCCCGGATACCCCATGATTTTGATACCGACTTGGTTATCGTCCGGGTAAAAACCCAAAACCGGGTAGAAAGTAAAAAAGTGGTGACATTTCAAAATAAAATTCAATAAAATTATATTTAAAAGTAAAAAAAGGTTAATGCAGTATGGAGAACGATCTATGGTATGACAGCTTTTTAGAAGCCTTACATAAAAGGTTTCCTCAGCGAACTCAATTAGTACAAGAGCTGATGAATCTGTTGGTTATTGAACGAGAAGCTGTGTACAGGAGGTTACGTAAAGATGTCGTATTTCCCGCACATGAGGTTATAAAAATTGCTTCAACATGGAATATTCCTCTATATGAAATTACAGGCATTTCCGGGCAAGTACCCTTTTTGATGCAACCGACGAACTATATCGAGCCATCGGATAAAGAATTGGACCAATTACAACAATTGGTTCAATTTCTTGACCAGCTCAAATTTTCTCCCGATTCGGAGTATGTAGAAATCAGCAATAAACTGTCCCGATTTTTGATTTCCGGTTTTAAAAATTTAGACCGATTTTATCTGTTTAAATGGATGTATCAGTATGGAAATAATGAAGAAAAAGCCATTCCGTTTTCCCGGACTATTATTTCGGAAGAGAAACACCGGTTGACAGTCGAATATTATCAAGCCATGAAGAATATAGCGAATGTTAATTATGTATGGGATCACATGCTTTTTGAATATTTGGCTTATGATATTCGATATTTTTATTCCATTCAATTGATTACGGACGAAGATAAAAAACTGATTAAAGAGGATTTGTTAGCCTTGCTGGATTATATGTCGGAAGTTGCAAATAAAGGGTCCTTTCCGGAAACTAAAAATAAAGTAGGACTTTATATTTCCCGGATTAACATTGATACAAATTTTAGTTATATTTACACGGAAAAACTGAAACTCGGCCGCATTCATGTATTCGGCAAACATGACGTTTATACGTCAGATTTGGGAATGATAACCAATTTCAAGACTTGGATGCAGCTGAAGAAAAGATCGTCCGTCCAAATTTCGGAAGTGGACGAAAGACACAGAATTGAATTTTTTATGAAACAACGTCAATTAATAGCCCATTTGTAAGCCTTTGGCAGTTGAAAAGTAAAACCGGCTTGAACAAAGCATAAACAAATAAACAAATAAACAAATTGTGAGTATTCAGGATCGTTTCGTTCATTTTAAGAGCATTTTATTTTACCGCACCCTGAAACTGCCGATTAATTTATGCTTTGTTGTTTTATGTGTCAATATTCGACATCTGCCTTATTCTTGTTTTACAAAAATTGATTTGGAGAGGGTTAATTCTCCCGGTACTTTTACTTTGGTTAAGCCGGTGTGAAAGGTATGGGATATGATGGATGTGATTATTAAACTATTCTTATTCTTGTTGACTAATGGAAGAATTTAATTATAAGGCTTTTCAAGCTAAAATGCTGGAACAGCTTAAGTCGGGTAAATTGTCATCCGACAAAAACGAAGCTCCCGCACCTTTATTGGAAAATATCCTCAATGCCGTGTGGGAAGACAAGACAGACATCTGCATAAACGAAGATGAGAGTGAACCGGGCGGTCAAGCCGGCGGTTATATTCTGAAACAAGTTTTGGATGAAGGAGCAGCCGACCGCATAATCGACCTGTATGCTTTGGGCAACAGCACCCGTGAAATTAATGAATGGATGACAACAAACATGGGAAAACGGGTTTCGGCCAAGGCAATCGACCTCATCACCGATTGTGTGTTGCCGGAAATGCAATCTTGGCGGAATCGTTCGCTGGATTCGGTTTATCCTATCGTTTGGGTAGATACGATTCATTGCAAAATGATGGATGAAAAAAACCGTTTGTCGACACAAACCATTTACAATGTACTGACAATAGACAGCAACGGTCATAAGGATTTGGCCGGGATGTATATATCCGAAACTGAGGGAGTCGATTTTTGGTTAACGGTATTAACCGATCTGAAAGCCCGCGGAGTATCCGATATTTTAATTGCCTGTACGGATAATTTAACCGGTTTTTCGAATGCCGTTGAAAGCGTTTTTCCCGAAACCGTCGTACAAAACAGTATTGTTCATCAGATCCGAAATTCTCAGAAGTATGTAGCCAGTAAAAACCGGAAAGAACTTCTTAAAGATCTGAAACTAGTTTACCAGGCGAAAACGATGGAGAAAGCGGAAAAAGAACTTGATCTTTTGGAATTGAAATGGGGCGAATCCTATCCGATAGTAATCAAGGCCTGGCGGGACAGTTGTCATAAACTTTCTGTTTATTTCCAATACCCGGAAGCCATACGCAGAATTATGTACACCACCAACACCGTGGAAAGCTATCATAAGCAAATCCGGAAAATCGTCAAAAACAAGGGGGTTTTCACCAACAATATTGCTTTGGAAAAACTCGTTTATCTGGCTTATCGAAACATCCGGAAAAAATGGACAATGCCTTTGTTAAATTGGGGTCAAACGGCTCAACAATTAGCCGTTAATTTTCCCGGCAGATTCAATCCTTTTGTTTGATCATTGTCGTCGAAAGCTCTTTCGAAACCATTCCGGAATCTTGAGCCGTAAAACAAACATTAATCTTATGCCTCACCGTCCTCCGGTGAGGCATAAGAAGAAACTTCTATGCCGGCAATTCGTTGACTTTCACTTTTGACAGCTTCTTTCAATTTAATTCGTAATAAGTATATCGTAAAACCGGTTTATATTTTAAATGCAAAGGCGCAAAGACGCGAAATTTAAATTCTTTGCGACTTTGTGCTTTTGCATCTTTGCGTTTAAAGTAGTAGATATTAAATTCTGCCGGATGCTTTTAAGTATATCGAAAAAACACAAATACCCGAAAATGTAAATCTATTCTATCGTTACATTTCCGGGTATTCGTGCCCAAATTTTATCCGCATCTCTCATGATTGAATCAATCCTGCGGATTTTGTCATTTCAATATTCAATACGCAAACTCAAAAGGAAACCGTTTCGGTTGTTTCTTTTTTGATTTTCCGGCACGAAGAGAACGACAGCCGAATTTCAAAAAATAGTAATAACCGACGGCAAACAAGAGGAGTAAATATTCACCATCTATCATCGACAAAGCCGGCGGCTTCCCTTCTTGACCGATACCGCCGCCATTTCCCGGACGATCTCCGGGCGAGGATGCTGCGGCTTTTAATTTATTGTCAAACGATTCAAATGAATTAGTACTTGCATTTTCGTCATTCCGGTTCTCTTGAAATATTTTGGACGGAGAAATCGCTTTTTTTTCCGTTTTCGCACCGAATGACTCTTCTTTAAACAGAGACATTTGACTGCCTTCAGCATAACCGGACATTACCGGTAACCACAATATCACGAATAACAATAATTTGGTCATTTTCATTCTCTTTCTTTTTTTACTTTTACATCATTAAATTTTTTCAATTATCATTCTCTCAATAAATTATTTAATTTCAGCTGAATTTCAGATTTATATATTGAATATAATCTGTTGAATATTTATAAGGACAAAAGTAGGATGAAAATAAGTCCTAATTAAGACATTTTACGAAATATAGCGACAGCTCCATAGGCGAATGTTGATGTGAAATGGATGATATGCAAGATTTGTATTCTATTGTGATTTTTACCCAAATAAAATACTCTCAAAATGATTATATCTTGTATTTTGTCACTTAATGTGTGTTTTACGTATTTTTGATCGACCGTAAGAAGATATTGTGGATAAATCGTAAGGAAGATGATTTGACAATCCTCATGATTCTTTACAAGGTTGTTCCGGCATTTTCTAAAAAATCAAGGAGTGTTTTGATTTGTCGATGGTTGTTTTTACTTTAATCTGTCGATTTGTCATACAAGAGCATGTCAATTTTGAAGGAATAATCAGATCACTGCCTTACTGTCTATGTCTATCATAATAAACAGGTACAGAGATTTTGGCACAAGATTTGTAAGGTTTAAGGAAACCGAAAAAAAAGTATATACATATAATAAATAAACAACATTATGGGAAAAATTATCGGAATAGATTTAGGAACAACGAACTCTTGTGTTGCCGTGATGGAAGGCAATGAGCCGATTGTTATCGCCAATAACGAAGGGAAGAGGACAACTCCTTCCATTGTTGCTTTTGTGGAAGGCGGAGAACGTAAAGTGGGAGATCCTGCCAAACGTCAGGCCATCACCAATCCTTCCAAAACCATATTTTCTATTAAAAGATTTATGGGGGAAACGTATGATCAAGTACAAAAAGAAATCTCCCGCATACCGTACAAGGTGGTGAGAGGAGACAACAATACGCCTCGTGTCGATATCGACGGACGCTTGTATACTCCGCAGGAAATTTCTGCCATGATTCTTCAAAAGATGAAGAAAACCGCAGAAGATTATTTGGGACAAGAAGTGACGGATGCCGTAATCACGGTTCCGGCATATTTCAGCGACGCACAACGTCAGGCAACCAAAGAAGCCGGCGAAATTGCCGGGTTGAATGTCCGCCGTATCGTAAACGAACCGACTGCCGCATCTTTGGCTTACGGACTGGATAAAAAACATAAAGATATGAAAATCGCCGTATTCGACCTGGGCGGAGGTACGTTCGATATTTCTATCCTGGAATTGGGCGACGGCGTGTTTGAAGTAAAATCCACCAACGGTGATACGCACTTGGGTGGGGATGATTTCGACCATGTCATTATCGATTGGTTGGCCGATGAATTTAAAAAAGACGAAGGCATTGATTTGCGTAAAGACCCGATGGCATTGCAACGATTAAAAGAAGCTGCCGAAAAAGCCAAAATCGAATTATCAAGCGCGACAAGCACGGAAATTAATTTACCGTATATTATGCCGGTGAACGGTATCCCCAAACACTTGGTGAAAACTTTGACTCGCGCACAATTCGAAAAATTGGCCGACAGCCTGATTCAGGCAACGGTTGAACCGTGTCGCAAAGCATTGTCTGATGCGGGATTAAAAACTTCGGATATTGATGAAGTGATATTGGTGGGAGGTTCGACCCGTATTCCGGCGATTCAAGCCGTTGTGGAAAAATTCTTCGGAAAAACACCCTCAAAAGGAGTAAATCCCGATGAAGTGGTTGCCGTAGGCGCTGCCATTCAAGGCGCTGTATTGACCGGCGATGTGAAAGATGTTTTGTTGCTGGATGTTACTCCGCTTTCGTTGGGTATCGAAACGATGGGCGGCGTGATGACGAAATTAATCGAAGCCAATACCACCATTCCGACCAAAAAATCGGAAGTATTTACGACAGCCGTCGATAATCAACCATCCGTTGAAATACATGTATTGCAAGGTGAACGACCGTTGTCTCGCGACAATAAATCCATCGGGCGTTTCCATTTGGACGGAATTGCTCCGGCACAACGCGGCGTGCCTCAAATTGAAGTCGCTTTCGATATTGATGCAAACGGTATATTGAATGTTTCAGCGAAAGATAAAGGTACCGGAAAACAACAAAGTATCCGTATCGAAGCCTCTTCGGGACTGAGCGATGCCGACATCAAACGCATGAAAGAAGAAGCTGCGGCCAATGCCGACGCCGACGCCAAAGAAAAGGAACGTATCGACAAGTTGAATCAAGCTGACAGTTTGATTTTCCAAACCGAAAAACAATTGAATGAATTCGGCGATAAAATACCGTCCGATAAAAAAGCGCCGATCGAAGCAGCTTTGGCAAAATTGAAAGAAGCACACAAAGTACAAGACATTTCGGGCATCGATGCCGCCATGAACGAATTGAATACCGTTTTCCATGCGGCAAGTCAGGAAATGTACAATGCTCAAAATCAAGCGGGTCAACAACAATCCCAAAATTCCAATCAAAATTCTTCAAATGACGACAAAGGTGTAACCGATGTCGATTATGAGGAAGTGAAGTAATAGCGATTATCAACAATAATTAATAATTAATAAACCGCAGTAAATAAGTGATTTACTGCGGTTTATTGTTTGTAATTTCAAGTAACAAATGCAACTTTAGGTAGAGAAAAATTCTTACTTTTATTCCCCTAAAGAAATTTTCTTCTGATATTTGAATCCTAAAGCTGCATTCCGTTGTTGAAACTACTGTCTACACCTTTATTAATAACGGTTTGGTGACATGGAATCAATATTATAATTTTGCAAAAATATGATGAACGATTTTGAAGAATACATAAAACAAGGCGAATCCGATAAAAAAGAGAAGGGGATTATTTGGCAAACGGCAATCGACTTGCAGCAGGCTGACGGTTTGAAACTGTCTGCCTATCTTATCGAGACCGCCAAACAAAATATTGAAGGCAACATAATTTTTGATGAGGTAAAAAATCGCATTGATGCTTATTACAAAACATTACCCAACAAACAAGTCTATGCAGACGACAAAACTGAAGAAGCCGACAAGATTTCTGCACGCATTGCCGAAATATTGTCTGAAAAAACTTTTTCATTCACTCCAACCGAATACATAAATATTCATAGACGGCTTTTCAGCGAAATTTACAAGTTTGCAGGGAAAATACGAGATTATAACATTGCCAAAGCCGAGTGGGTGCTAAACGGCGAAACGGTGCTTTATGCCGACGCCGATAATTTATGCGCTACTTTGGAATATGATTTTGAGCAAGAAAAAAACTTCAATTACAAAGGATTAAGCAAACAACAAATTGTAGAACATTTAGCCCACTTTGTCGCTTATTTATGGCAAATCCATATTTTTGGAGAGGGAACACAAGAACAACAACAGTCTTTTTAATTAAGTATTTGAGAACACCGGGTTTTGAAGTAATAATGATTTATTTGCTGAACATTCTTGGTTTTTCCGTAATGCACTTATAAGAGCTAATTACAAGAATCTAAAAAAACAATGTTTATGCCACTAATAAATATTTAGAATTATTTTTATAAAATTTATTACTTGGAGAAAATAATATTTTAAAAAATAGAGAATTGTATATAAATTTTGTAGAACCTGAAAATATTGATGTAAATGTCCCTGTAAAAGGTAAAAAGTTCCTTGTAAATAAGGAAAAAATCCCTGTAATTGGATTGGAAATAATGAAATTTATGGATAATAATCTGAATATTACAATTATAAAAATGATTATCGGATGTTATACCTGGATATTCCCACAGGTTGAATGTAAAAAATGTGTCAATGTTTCAAAAAAATATTCGTTCTTTTTGTCCCGTCAGGGAC
>JGI24699J35502_11134143_pt1 | contig 36995 bp, 34 predicted proteins | sample TergutMp193P4_FD_35502 | JGI IMG/M metagenome (IMG submission 35502)
AATATACTTATGATGAAAGCGGAAATTTTTTGAAAAAAGAAGTTTATGCATGGAATAAAAAGTATGAATGGAATGATAAGCTATGCAAGTATTATCCAGATTACAGTGAAAACAACTGGACGCCTCAATATTGTATCATTAAGAAAGAAGATTTAGCAAGCAACTTTGTTTCTATGGAATTACTTTATTGGAATCGGGGGAAAAAAACATATAACGTCCCAGCGGAAACTATGATTTTTCAATTGAATAATCCTAACTATTTCAATTATCTTGCATTTCAGAAAGGCGACAAATACAATGAATTGGTGAATAATATCAATTATAGCAGGGAATTGCTTGCTAAATTAGCGGAATAATATGGAAAATTCGGTATTAAAAGTAGAAAACCAATATGTGTCTGAATATTTACTTAATGAAACGGATTTCGAGATAATAAGGTCGGAAAAACATAACTACCTGTTTTTGGCAGATTCCCTTCGTTTTTTCAAGATAATAAATCCTAAAATTGAAGAATATCTGAGGCTTTGCATTACAAAAAATAAAGCTGATACGTCCTTATCGAATGAGGAAATTATCAGTTTTGGGAACTATTTGAAACAGGATGAAAAACAGGAGGCGAAAAGCACTCCTGTTTTGGATTGCAATTTTCTGATTTTGAATATTACCGGCAGATGTAATTTAGCCTGTAAATATTGTTTTGCTGAGACTGCCGAGAATAAAAATAGCATGTCGCTGGAAACTGCTCGAAAAGCAATAAACAATATGCTTTCGCAAAAAAACAACATAGATGAATATTCTATTTATTATTTTGGCGGCGAACCTTTATTGAAAATGAAACTTTTGCGGGAGATTACCGAATATGCATACGAGGAAATTGCTGTAAAACGAAGTAAGACGATAAATTTTCTTATCAATACCAATGCTGTTTTAATAAATGACGAAGCCATTGAATTGTTCCGGAAATATCATTTCAAAGTAACCGTAAGCATTGACGGTCCCAAGGAAATACATGATGTAAACAGAATTTATCACAATGGGGAAGGTAGTTTCAACAGGGTAGTAGAGAAGATAAATTTATTGAAAAAGAATAACATTACGACTAATTTACGAGCAACATTCAGTCCGAAAATCACGAATTTAGTATCTGTATTCGATTTTTTTGAAAATTTGCAACTTCCATACGCTTACTCGTTTACGCTTACCAACGATTATAAATCCAATAGCGTTGATACTCATTTTAATAAACAGCAATTAAAAGAAATTGATAAGGAATTACAAGCCGCAATGGATTATTTTGTCGCTAAAATGGCCAATCGTGAAGCTGTCCTTTGTACAGGATTATATCGGAAAATAGGAACAATTGGAAATAAACTCAGGCGTACACATTCTTGCGAAGCCGGAAGAAGAAGCCTGACAGTCGATGAAAACGGAAAATATTTTGCCTGTCAGAATATGATATCTTATAAACAAACCTGTTTGGGCGATGTGAATGCAAACATCAACGATTTGAAACGCCGGCAATTCATGGCTAAAGATATAACAAAGATTTCCCAATGCCGTGATTGTTCTATCCGGAACTTGTGTCTGGGCGGATGCGAAGTTGAGCGAATCAACGCCAACAATATATTGGATAAACAAATGTGTGATTTTTTCAAAATGGAATGGAAAAATATTCTATATGCTTATTCCCAGCTGATGGAGCTGAATGAAGCAAAAAAAGATTTAAATAATTAAAAAAAAATATTCAGTGCAATGCTATTGCATTATAAGAGCGTACCTTTGTTGCATAAAAGAAAGAGGTTATCCTGCAACCTAAATAACAGGAACGCGGAAGTCGAAAAGCGGTGAAAAGAGTAAACAAAAACTAAATGTATTATTTTTTTATTATGAAAACAAAAGAACAAGAATTAGCTTTGCTGGGATTGGAAGAAATGAATGTATCTGAAAGAAATGAAGTTATTGGCGGCGTTTTATATCCAATAGGACCTATCGATCCTTTCATTTATTGCTGTATTGATATTCCTCCTATGATGATAGATAACATCACTTCAGTGTATTAATTGTCCGGCGAGGAAAGTTGAAAAAAAACAGCAAGGTGCAATACGATTGCACAAACCGGCAGTAACTTTGTCGGCATAAAAGAAAAAGGTTGTCTTGTGTACCTTATCACAAGAAAGCGGAAGTCGAAAAGCTTTGAGAGAGTAGGCAAAAAATTAAGAACGCATTTATTTTGATTTATCTAAGGGATTTTTGAGTGCACGCGAAAATTTCGGATGATTTGCAAGCAAAATTATATGCATAATTTATTTAAAATATTTGTTTAATTAATTTAATTTTGTAATTTTATGAAAAATTTGGATTTGAACGCGTATGGCGTGGAAGAAATGGATCAGCAAATTCTCATTACAACTAATGGGGGACTACTGACGGAACTTACATGGTTAGTTATAGGTATTTTAGTTGCTGAAATACTTGATAGAGGCGCTTCTCAAGATTTTGAGGATGGGAGACAAGCAGCACATGATTTTTGGAATTAATTTATAATTAAAATTTAAAATTTGTTTATGGAATCAAAAGATTATAGGATTGTAGAATTACAACAATTAGAAAGTGAATCTGTAAAGGGAGGAACATGGTTATCATGGATTGGGGGTTTTATCGAAGGTACCATTGAGTATTTGGGTAGTAGTCATGCAACGGCTCTTATCGACTCAGGAAATGCGCCATCTGTTTTAGCCTACAAATGATTTTTCAAGAAAGTGTATTAAAAGGCTTCCGGCTGTTGCTTTTATAATGACATTACAGAAGCCTTTTGAAACACTCTTTTTTTGTTTTTAAATGAAAAAGAAACTTATATTTTCCTTATCATAATTTGATAAATGCCATTATATTTGCATAAAAATTTTTTTATATGAAAAATAAAATTCTTATTTTTGTTTGTCTTTTTTTTATTACTTTAATCATTTTATGGAGAGTAATTTTTGTTAATACTTTTTGCGGGTTTTATAATATTTGCGAATGGGGGATTTACTTATTTATTGTTCCGACTGCATATATTTTATTGACTCTTTTTAGCAAACCCCAAAAGCAACTCGTATATATTGGTGCAATAACTTTAGGGATAATCATTTCAATATTGCTGACTAGAGATTGGGCAACTGGTTTTATTTTGCATAAATTAATTTCAACTATTTTGGGTAGTTTAGTTACCTGTTTGATAATTAACCAGTTTAAAGAAAAGACTTCTTAATTATAAATAAAAGATGTTATTAAAATTTTTATTATTGCCAGATATATTCTCGTTTTTGAAGAATCCTTATAATAATTTAACTTCAAATAAACTAAGTTATAAGGAAATATTTCAATATTTTCTTCGATTAGGACTTCTCTCATTTTTTATATTTATTTCTTTTTTTATAGTCGCTATAATAGAAAAACTTATCTTAAATAGTTACGGAATTGAAATTAAATCTAAAGATATTGATCTTGACGGATGGTATGCAATACTTATTATTGTATTATTGGGACCATTTCTTGAGGAACTTATTTTTCGTCTTCCTCTATCGCTTCGGGAAAGAGAAATTAATACATCATTTTTTATTTTGTTAGGAAATGCTGGAGCTTATATTGTATTACTATGTAAAGATATGAATATAGATAAAATTGAAAGAAGCCTTATCAATTTCGTTTTTTTTTCCATAGGAGGTGGCATAATATATCTTTTTAACAGTCTTACAGATGATTCGCTTAAAAACTTTAAAAATTCATTTGGAAAATATATCGTCTGGGGGAGTATTGTTATCTTTGCACTCAGTCATTTGTCTAATATAGCCAATTTTGATATACGATTGCTTCCCATCTATATTTTAAATTTATTTCCTATATTTTGTTTGGGAACAATAATATCTTTTTGCCGTTTACGATTCGGTTTTTTTTATGGCTTTCTTTTTCATGCAATGTGGAATTTTTTGCCGTCACTCTTTCATGTTTGAAGATAAAAAAGAACAAGAATTGGCTTTGTGGTGGGATTGGAAGAAGCATATCAAGAAATACTTCCGCACTCAACGTGGATAATTTGTTCTGAAGTTGTCGTGTCTTTGGCTTTGAATAAGTACGGATTTTTGTGTTTCAGCACTTTGTTCAACTTCAAATTGTCCAAGCTTTTTATTCGTTTTTTATGAAATATGCCAATATTGGCTTCAACGAACTGTGTAACTTCTGTGATATTCAGGTCTTCATATTCTACTTGAGGTTCCATTAAATAATATTCGACTTGAGCAAATTGTTTCCTAACTTCTTCTTGGTTTTCGCCACTTTTGTCGGTCAGCTGCAAAAAGAGAGGAGGTCTGAAAGTCCATATGCTGACCGGCATTCATGCCGATACTCTGCAGTTTGTTAAGATAAATGAAGCAAAAATGCATGATAAGAATTTTTTACAATACAATCTTTGAAAGTTGGAACGCGTTATCGACCATAGCGGCATTGTTACGCATGCTTTTGATAAGTCATTTGGATTTGAAATGGTAGTAACCGAAGGAAGGACTACATATTCCAAATGCGCAACTCGTTTTCAGAAAAAGACATTTGATATATTTTTTGTTTTTTTCGATATTTATCCGGTAAAGTGTAATATTATTGCACAAATAAATTATATCTTTGCAGCAGTTTTTATATTATAAAAAGATGTTTTCAAAGAAAAGCGAAGTAGAATTATATTCAAAAATGTATATCTATGCATTCGACAAAGATAAATCATTTTTCTACAACATGGAATCATCCGAGATTTATGATTTCTTATGCCAAGAATATTGGGGAGAAGGGTTAAGATTAAGGACAAAATTACTCGCGGAGCTGCTCGATTGCGATTCTTCCGTTCATCCTCCCAAATTCAGAAAAGAACTACTCAAAAAATCGGAAGAGTTAAAGAAATATCTCAATAACCTCAATCAAAATCTGAAATAACAGCATTTGCAATAAGAATATGATAATTTTCAATTAAATTAATCTATATCCTTTATTCTTGACTGCTGGGGACAAGATATTCCGTTATAAAAAAGCAATTCCGAATCCGGGATAGCAGGCGATAATGCCGAAATCTTTTTCAATGACCGCTCTTCATTCTTATTTAACTATGACTTTTCAGAAAATTTACAACTGAATTTGAATTATACGAGTAAAATACAAAGACCTTCTTTTTACGACCTTGACCCCACACTCTCTTATTTAAGTTCTTTTTGTAAGATATACATGTCTGCCAAATCTCCAGTAATACGATTACCTTCCATATCCAATTGAGTAAGGCTGTTTTCATCCACTACATATTTGTTTGGAGCATCTGTTATGCTATCCAGAGTAATAGTGTTTTCTTCCTTATTTAAAGTGTATTTCCCTTTGTCCTCAAAAATGCTATCTTGACCTACATATTTAGTCTTTTTTGTGTAAGCGCCATTTTCAAGGGTTATAGTAACAGTCATACCCATTCCGCTTGCAGTGGGTAGTGTGCCTGTATAAGTACCCTCGCAATTAAGCGAGTTGTTTGTTTTTGAGGTGTTTCCCCCACAACTGCACAGGATTCCTAACATCGCTGCGACAATCCAGATTGTTGTCATTAAATTTTGATTTTTTTTCATTTTTATTATGTTTTTTTCTCCTACTCTTACGGCTTCGTAGGTGTTTTGCCTAAAATTTGTTATATTGTTTTATACACGGTTGTCCACCATTGTTGCAACACCATTAAAATTGCACTTTCGGCGCTTTTTCACTTCCCGCTTCTGCTTCAAAATACGGTTTTTTGTTAAAACCGAAAATGCTTGCCAAGATGGATGTTGGAAAACGGCGTAATTTAGTATTGTATGCTTGTGCAGCTTCGTTGAAGTTCTTGCGCTCAACGTTGATACGGTTTTCCGTTCCTTCGAGTTGTGCTTGCAACTCAAGGAAATTTTGGTTGGCTTTCAGGTCGGGATAGTTTTCGGTAATAGCTATCAAACGTCCTAAAGCTGTGGAAAGTTCGCCCTGAGCCTGTTGAAATTCACGTAACTTTTCGGGTGTAAGATCGTCAACATTTACCGTCATTTGTGTGGCTTTTGTACGAGCATTGACAACATCTTCCAAAGTCGATTTTTCGTGTTCTGCATAACCTTTTACAGTTGCTACAAGGTTTGGAATTAAGTCGGCACGGCGTTGATAGGCGTTTTGCACATTACCCCACTTGCTTTCTACGTTTTCTTCTACAGAAACCAGACCGTTGTAAGCTGTTACACCCCACAGAACGATGACTGCTATAGCCGCTAAAATAATAATTGTTTTCTTTGCCATAATTTTAAGAGTTATAAATTAAATTGTTACGAATTATTGATTTTTACCAATGGCTTGTTGAACCGCCGCCACCGGAAAAGCCGCCGCCAAAACTACCGCCTGAAAAGCCTCCTCGACCGCTTGAAATGACACTACCCCCACTGCCGATAACCACGCCGCTTGGTCGTTGCAAACGTGGAATAGTTATCTGTTCCGTTTTTACATATTTGCAAAACCGGCAAACATATTTTATTTCTTCCACACCGGGACTGATATAAGTTGGTTGCAATGTAACATGCTGACTATCTTTGATAAACGCTTTTGTTCCACATTTTGGACAAATGGAATATGCCGAAGGCAAATCAAGCGTAAAAACCGCCTCGTTTTTACACTCGTCGCATACAAAAACGTCATAATCAACTGCATGAAGTTGTTCTTCAAGTTGTTGTGAAACACTGAGGTAACGGTCTTCTTCTGCTTCCGAAAGTATATGCATTGTGCCGCCGCAAACTTCACAAGGTATCGGAGCTTGGCGTATTTTTTGCATTTGCCGTTTTGTCCACATATTGACAGGTAAAACGCCCAATGGCGATATAAACGCCGGAAGCAAAAACTGCATTTGCGAAGTATAAAGCGCATATATAAGCATAGGCACAATCGCCAAAAAGAGCGCGAACCCAAGCGTCGCATTTTTATGTGATTTGATGGAAACGTAGCGGCTGATATTTGTTTTGTGCATTTTGCTTTGGCTTATCTTTTCAATCGCGTTGCGTAGCCAAAGCCATGAGAATAATCCAACGGCAGCAAACATAAATAAGCTTATAAGCAAAATATTTTCCCAATCGATATTCTCCGATATTTTGTCCGGAACAGGCTCTTTTTTAATAATTTTTGTCATCATATCCACGCCTGCCAAAATACCTGCATCATAATTTCCGTTTTTAAATTCAGGAATCATTGCCTGTGTTTGAATGCGCTTACAAATGGCATCAGGCAATGCGCCTTCAAGTTCGTAGCCAACTTCAAAACGAATGTTTTTTTGGTCAAGCACAAACAAAATCAATACGCCGTTGTCTTTACCTTCTTTACCCACTTTCCAATAATTAAACAATGTATTGGCGAAACCTTCAATATCCTGAACACCAATTGAATTGACAGCTACAACGGCAACTTCAGCGCTTGTTTCCATTTCGAGCGAATCGAGTTGCGAATTAAGCAAATGGACGGTTTCGCTGCTAAGAATATTGTCGGGATTACTCACAAAAGCGTTTTTATCTACGCTTTTCGGATTAGGTACAATTTTGACATCATCATAAACAATTGCTCTTGCATTTGTTAAAAAACAAAAGCAAAACAGTGATATGTATAGAATGCGTTTCATTTGATTTTTTGAGGATGCAAAGGTACAAAATTTTGGAGTTGTTACGAAATAATTTTACAATTCCATTTTTAGTTGTAATTTATGGAAACTTGTTGTAAGTATTTTTCGGAAGTGAAGCTGCCCGCACGCAACAAAGGCGTTTATTCAAAATTGAAAGTAAAGATAATCATTCGTGGCACCCCTTTTGTAAGAGCATCTGAATATTTAATTAAGCTGTAATCGGTTAAATCGGTGCGGTTTTTCTCTACAGCATTATTTAATCCGAAACAAAAACGGATTTCAGGAGCAATTTTAATAATAGGGAGGTAGAAATCACATCCTAAACCAATCGTTATTCCATAATTCATTGGTTTTAAAAGCAAGGGGTCATCTTTTTTTAATCCTAAATCAAGCGCCGCATAAACGCCTGCAATAACATACGGACGATAATTGTTTAAACGCATTGAGCGAATTTTCAAATCGAGCGGCGCCATCAAATAATTGGAACGTACATTGGCTTTCAAACGTTCATCAGACGCCTGTTCTACAAATTCAAAAGATTTATCCCCAAAAGAAAGAGATGGCGTAAAACGAAGATTCATATACGGATTCAGAAACAAGTCGGCAATCAATCCAACGGTAAATCCAGGTGAATAATTTGGGATAGTAGCATACCATGTCTCTCCGGTGTCGGTAGTCAAGCCGGAATTTGTTAGCAGCATATCCTGAAAATTCAATCCTACGGTAATTCCAAAATGATATAATTTGTAATCACCGTAGGGTTGATTTTTCACCGTTTGCTTTTGTGCAAAAAGAATACTTCCCAACAAAAAGAATCCAAGTATCAGATATACCCTTTTGTTCATAGACACTTTATTTGTAGTAATAAAAACGCAAAAACAAAAGGCTTATTGTTTTTCAATATTCGTCTTCGTTAAAAAAGAAGTCCTCTTTGGTGGGATAATCAGGCCAAATATCCTCAATACATTCGTATATTTCTCCTTCGTCTTCCATGTCCTGAAGGTTTTCAATTACCTCTTGCGGAGCGCCGGAACGTAAAGCAAAATCAATTAATTCATCTTTTGTTGCAGGCCACGGAGCATCTTCTAATTTTGAAGCTAATTCTAAAGTCCAATACATATTTTTTCCGAATAAAGCAAAAGTTTTTCAAGTTTTCCTTCTCAAATTTTCCGCAAAAGTATAAATATTTATTTTATTTGCAAGAATTTTCCCAGATAATTTCTTCAACATTGTGTATTAAATTTTGTTTTCTCGATAAAAGAAAGAAATAATCCGATAAACGGTTGATATATTTTAAGGCTTTTGCATCAACGCTATTTGACCGGTTTATTTTAAACATACATCGTTCAGCCCTTCTACAGACGGTTCGGCATACATTCGCCCAAGCGCTTCCTGAAGATCCTCCCGGTAAAATAAACTTTTTCAGGGGAGGAACCAAATCATCGATACGATCTATAGCCGCCTCAACAAGAGCTATTTCGTCTTCAGAAATCAAACAGTCCGCAGTTCCAGGTTCGGAAGCTAAATAACTGCCTAAAGTAAATAAATTGTACTGAATCCTAAGCAGAAATTCACGGTCGTCCCGTTCATTTATTGTTTCAATTAAGCAAGCGATAAACGAATTTAATTCATCTATCGTTCCGTATGCGTTTATGCGCGGACTGTCTTTTGATACCCTTTTTCCTCCAACTAAAGATGTTAAGCCTTCGTCGCCTTTTCTCGTGTAAATTTTGCTTTTTGCCATCATCAAAATAATTTTTATAATTTTGTTTATGTAGTTTGGTATTAAAAAAAACAAGTCCTAATGATAGTAAATCAATTGTCAGTCTGACATCCGGATGGTTTTTTATTCCTTTCCATAAATTTTTCATAGATTTATTTCGGTGAATATTATCAATAACCATCACAGTATCTGGATAAATAAATGTTTCGGATAGACGGAGGGCGTTGCGTGTTTTTTCGTAATCACCCATTTCATTGATAAAAATAAAATCAAACGAAGCTATTTTCGGCTTCAAATGAAGTAAATTATCAGTATATGCCCCTTCCATCAGATGCAAGTTTGTTAAAGAATATTTTTCTGCAAAAGTCATGGTCGGCTCCAACAAACCAGTTTTTTCTTCTAAAGAATAACATTCGCAGCTTTTCCGTAAAGGCAAAGCCAAATATAAACTCATTAATCCGGTAGAACTTCCGATTTGTAAAACACTGCGGCATTTAAAAAAGTTCACTAAGCGGAACAACAGCGCGCCGTAATTCTTGGATTGCGTTTCTTGTGCAGTCAGAGTTTTAATAGGATTTTCACAGTTTAACAATTCTTTCCTGAAATTTTCAATATCTTCAAAAACATAATATGGTGTTTTTTCCTCTATAACTTTAGTAATCAAATTATAGATAAAAGGAGAATGTACTCCGTATCCTTTTCTGTAACGGAGTTTTCTATATAACTTGATTTGAGGCGTAAATTTCAAAATTTTAATTTTTTATTGCAAAAATAATATAATTTTAAAAAATACGCTATTAAACCGGATTTAAAATTTTCAAAGCAATCCATGCGCAGGCTTCGGCATCGTAAAGGGCATGATGATGATTTGCCAAATCGAATCCACAATATTCCGCAACAGTATGAAGTTGATAATTCGGCAGGATTTTTCCGAACATTTTTCGTGAAGCTTTGCAAGTACAATAAAATTCATAATCAGGATAATCCATTTGATAGGTACTATATACTGCGCGCAAACATCTTTCGTCGAAAGAACTGTTATGCGCCACTAATGGCAAATTCTCGATTTTAGATGCAATTTCCTCCCATACATAAGGGAAAACTTTTTCGTTTGCGGTATCGGCGGCAGTAAGTCCGTGGATTTGCGTATTAAACCGTGAATACCATTCCGGTTCTGGACGGATGAGATGATAAATTTTTTCGGCTATTTGTCCGTCATGAACAATAACTATTCCCACGCTGCATACGCTTGAAGGGTAATAATTAGCCGTTTCAAAGTCAATGGCTGCAAAGTCGTTCATAATGGCATTTATAGGTAAAAATATGCTTTAGATGCAAATATTCTCATTTATAGCCGCGACAAAGAAATTTTTCATATCTTAATCAATCAAATATTCTCCAAACCCGGTATCTTCTATTATTTTAACAACTCGTGCTTTGTCTTTTTCATTTATTGAAAGAACGGCGCCGGCGCCGGGAAGACTGATAGCACTGTTTTGAAAATTCAAAACAAATGGAATTTTTTCGGCAGATAAAATGCTTTCCAAGATGCTCGCATCATTTGGAACTGTGAAAACGGCGATGTCTATTAAGTTCATGACTATATTTTTAAAAGATTACATATTAAAATTCTGAAAACCGAATAATTGTTTCTATCTTTGGCATGAAAATTGACTACAAAGATAAGAAAATTCATTTAATAAATAAAATTTAAATAAAAAGATTTAATGCATGATATTTTAACGCCTCAGATGGAAATAATAGTTGAGAGTAAGCCGATTACTCCTGAAGAATTGAGGAAGGAGCAACCGATTCTCCCTTTGAAGAACATGATGTTTCTTCCGGGAATACCTATTCCGGTCAACATCGGGCGCTCGAAATCTTTAAAATTAGTTCAGGAAATTCATGAGCGGGATGGATTTATCGGTGTTTTCTGCCAAAAAGACCCAAGTGAAAATTATCCGGGTTTCGACGATTTGTTTCCGGTTGGCGTGTTGGCTCGTGTTATAAACTTAATGCAGGAAAATGAAGAGGGCGCGACGGCTTTATTAATGGGTACAAATCGCATCCATTTAGATAAAATTACAGTTCAGGAACCTTATTTGAAAGGTAAATTTTCCTTATTAGATGATCTTTATCCTCTTAAATCGGATAAAGAATTTAAAGAGCAGTTGAAAACAGTCAAAGATACTACTCTTAAAATGCTTAGCGAAAAGATGAGTTTACCTGATTTTGTGGCTGAATCGCTTCGTAAATCAAAAGACCAGACCTATTTAATTAATCTTGCTTTTTCGACAGTAGAAGCAACGCCTGAACAAAAACAGGATGTAATTGCTACCGACGATATGAAAGAACGGTTGAATAAACTTTTATCTTTAATCGATCACGAGGTGCAATTGTTGGAGATAAAAGCTTCGATTCGACGGAAAACTCAAGTAGATATCGACAAACAACAAAGGGATTATTTCTTGCAGCAAGAAATGAAAAATATTCAGGAAGCTTTAGGCGGAAATATTCACGATATTGAAATTAAAGAAATTAAGGACAAAGCCGAAAAAATAAATTTTACTCCTGAACAACGGCAATTGTTTGAAAAAGAATTGCAAAAATTAGAGCGTTTACATCCGCATTCACCGGATTATTCGACACAAATGTCATATATTCAAGTTCTTATTTCTCTCCCCTGGAATAGTTATACCAAAGATAATTTCAATCTGGCGCGGGCGAAAAAAATTCTTGATAGTGAGCATTTCGGATTAGAAAAAGTAAAAGAAAGAATTATCGAACATTTAGCGGTACTGAAACTTAAAGGCGACATGAAATCGCCGATTCTTTGCCTTTATGGTCCTCCGGGAGTAGGTAAAACTTCTTTAGGGAAATCAATTGCAGAAGCTTTGAATCGTAAATATGTCAGAATGTCGTTGGGAGGTTTGAATGATGAAGCTGAAATACGCGGACACCGGCGAACCTATATCGGCGCTATGCCCGGACGTATCATACATAGCATACAGAAAGCCGGCTCTTCTAATCCAGTCATCATACTCGATGAAATCGATAAAATAGGACATGACTATAAGGGCGACCCTGCTGCTGCTTTGTTGGAAGTGCTTGATCCGGAACAGAATTTTGCCTTTCACGATAATTATTTGGATATTGATTTTGATTTATCAAAAGTTCTTTTCATTGCAACGGCTAATGCTTTGAACACTGTTTCCCAACCTTTATTAGACAGGATGGAATTAATTGAAGTCAGCGGCTACATTTTGGAAGAGAAAGTAGAAATAGCTCAACGGCATTTGATTCCCAATCAGTTGGCTATACATGGTATTCCTAAAGAAAAATTCGACATTTCCAAAAAAGCGCTCGAAGCGATTATTGAATCCTATACTCGTGAATCTGGGGTAAGAGAATTAAATAAAAAAATCGCTAAGATAATGCGAAAAATCGCTCGTGCGATAGCTGAAAATAAAGATTATCCCAAACGATTGGAAGCAAAAGATTTGTACGACTATTTAGGTGCAGTTGAATATACGAAAGATAGATATCAGGGCAACGAATATGCAGGAGTTGTAACTGGTTTGGCATGGACTGCCGCCGGAGGAGAAATTCTTTTCGTAGAAACCAGTTTAAGTAAAGGTAAAGGTTCTAAACTTACATTGACAGGAAATTTAGGTGATGTTATGAAAGAATCTGCCGTTTTGGCATTAGAATATATCAAAGCGCATGCTTCGCTCTTTTCTATACCGGAAGATGTCTTTGAGAATTGGAATGTTCATATTCATGTTCCAGAAGGGGCAATTCCTAAAGACGGTCCCAGCGCCGGGATTACGATGACGACTTCTTTAATATCCGCTTTTACGCAACGAAAAGTTAAGGCTAATTTAGCTATGACAGGGGAAATGACGCTACGCGGAAAAGTGCTGCCTGTAGGTGGAATTAAAGAAAAAATCTTAGCTGCCAAACGGGCAGGAATTAAAGATATTGTTTTGAGTAAAGAAAACAAAAAAGATGTTGATGAAATCAATGCTTTATATCTTAAAGGGTTGCAATTCCACTATGTTGATGATATTCAAGATGTACTTGCTGTTGCTTTATTGAATGAAAAAATAGAAAATCCCATAGAAATCAAATAATATTGTTTACAATGAATTAACGATTTTTCGCTGATGTTCGAAAAAGTGAATTCTTTCGGTTACATTGCCTTCAGATATAAGGGTGGATGTTCTTTTAAGAAAATTCAACCAATTCTTCATATTTTGAAAAACAATTTCATCGAAAGAATAAGAGTCGCTGAAAGTAAAAGTGCGCATCATCGTCAGTTTATAGTTGGTTGCGTCAATATAATTATAATTGGCATCAAAATGAACATTGGCTAAAAAAATGTCAACTTTTTTGCCGGTATCGAAACAGCCATTAGCAGTGTATCGTTCCAAATCGTTTATCAATAAAAGCAAATCGTCTTTCAGCAGAAGGACATCTTTTTTTGTAATCAGACGAATATCGAAAAAAAGGCGCACGTCGCTCACAAAATATTCTATAAATCGCCGGTCGAGAATATAAACAGATTTGGGAGAATCTTGAACGCCTTCAACAAAATCCCGGTTAATCTGCTTTATTCGCTCCGGCGCATTTGTTTCTGAATATGATTTTATTTTTTTCGGATCCCCAAATTGATGCGACCATTTAAATAAGTAGAATTTGTAGATATATTCATACGCAACACAAAGCGATGACGGGATAATAGAGCCGATAGCGCCCGATTCCGAATCCGGATCGTCTTTCAAACGGTGAATGCATGCGTTAAACTTTTCTAACTTCTCATAATCATTTTCCTGCGGTTCCAGAAATTCAATCAGTAAAACGGTCATCTGTCTGGTAACAGGAGAAATATTCTCGGCAATGCTGTCTAAAGAAAAGCCCAAATAAATAGCAATTGCATGAACTTCCTGAAAGGAAAAAGGGACAGAACCCCTTAACCGGCGATATACTGCTTCTTTCTCTATATCGAGAAGTTCAGTTAGCATATCAGCTAATTTTCCTCGTTGAGGGATTCTGTCTTGTAGGGCTTCGATCAAATTTTTAAAAAGAAAATCTTTCTTCATACGATTCCTTGAGCCATCATCGCTCTCGCCACTTTCATAAATCCAGCGATATTAGCTCCTTTCACATAATTAATATATCCGTTAGGTTGTTTTCCGTAAATAACACATTGTTCGTGGATTGCATTCATAATCTGATGCAGTTTTGCATCTACTTCAGCTTCCGTCCATTGAAGATGCATAGCGTTCTGGCTCATTTCCAAACCGGAAGTAGCAACACCGCCTGCATTGACGGCTTTTCCCGGTCCAAACATCACTTTTTTCTCAATAAACAAATCGACAGCCTCAGCCGTACAGCCCATGTTGGAGATTTCAGCGACGCAAGTAACGCCATTATCAATAAGCATTTGAGCATCTTTTTCATTTAATTCGTTTTGGATGGCGCAAGGAAGCGCGATATCCACTTTTTGTTGCCAAGGCCGTTTATTCGGGAAAAACTCAACACCGTATTTTTCTGCATAAGGCGCTACAATGTCTTCGCCCGATGCCCGGAGTTCCAACATATAATCAATTTTTTCTCCGGAAATACCGTTTGGATCATAAACATAACCGTCAGGTCCTGAAATTGTCACTACTTTAGCCCCTAATTCACTGGCTTTTAATGCTGCTCCCCATGCAACGTTTCCAAAACCGGAGATAGCAATCGTTTTATTTTTGATGCTTAAGCCTTTTTCTTTTAACATGTCCACGACAAAATAAATGCCGCCGAATCCTGTTGCTTCCGGACGAATCAGCGAACCGCCGAAATCCAAGCCTTTACCGGTGAAAGTTCCGGTATTTTCACGCGCCAATTTTTTGTACATGCCATACATATATCCGATTTCTCTCGCACCAACGCCGATATCTCCTGCCGGAACATCGGTATCGGGACCGAGATGCCGCCACAATTCAAGTATAAATGCTTGACTGAAACGCATCACTTCCGCATTCGATTTTCCTCGAATACTGAAATCCGACCCGCCTTTGCCTCCTCCCATCGGTAAAGTCGTTAATGCATTTTTAAATGTTTGTTCAAATCCGAGAAATTTCAGCGATGAAAGAGTTACCGACGAGTGAAACCGAATTCCGCCTTTGTATGGACCAATTGCATTGCTAAATTGGACCCTGTATCCCAGATTAACTTGTACATTTCCCTTGTCATCTATCCAGGGAACTTTAAAAGTGAAAATCCGATCCGGCTCTACAAGCCGTTCGATGATTCTGGCTTTTTCAAACTCAGGATGTTCATTATAAATGTCTTCGATAGAAAGAAGCACTTCTTTTACCGCTTGTAAATACTCGGATTCTCCCGGGTGTTTAACCTCTAAAGATTGAAGGATATTTTCAGTTTTCATAGAAAAAAAAATTTTAAGATAAATAATATTTATAAAAATAATTACTTTTGTATTTTATAACTCGCAAAAGTACAAATTTTCATATTGATAAACAAAAAAATGAGACGATTAATTGACATGAATCGATTGGTACTAAAAGATACATCTTTTGCCAATCTAATGAATAAAAGGATATTCAATATCTTACTAATTGCAACAAAATATGACGCTTTCATGCTGGAAGACGATGGAAGAATTGACGAACAGATATTTAATGAATACACTTCTCTGAGTTTAAGCTCTCCTCCCCGTTTTACAAAAGCATCGACTGAAACGGAAGCATTTACGAAAATGGCTCAAAATCGTTTTGACTTGGTAATTTGTATGCCGAATATGGATGATAAGGATATTTTTTCAACAGCCAACCGCATTAAATCGTTATATCCTGAAATTCCTATTGTTGTTTTAACTCCTTTTTCACGTGAAGTAACCAAACGAATGTTGCAGGAAGATTTGAGTTCAATCGATTATGTTTTCAGTTGGCTGGGAAATTCCGAACTTCTTGTGGCTATCATAAAGCTGATAGAAGACAAGATGAATGTCGATGACGATATTAAGTCGGCCGGAGTGCAAATTATTCTATTAGTTGAAGATTCGATACGATTCTATTCTTCCGCTTTGCCGCATTTATATAAATTTCTCTTAGAGCAGTCCAAAGAATTTTCGAAAGAAGCTTTGAATGCGCATCAACAAATGCTTCGCAAGAGAGGACGTCCCAAAATACTGTTGGCGCGTTCTTACGAAGAAGCCGAGCGATTATACAAAAAGTACCAGCATAATATGTTGGGGATTATCTGTGATATGAGTTTCGAACGGGAAGGTCAGAAAGACAAGCAAGCTGGCTATAAATTCGGCAACATGGTAAGAAATATAGATCGTTTTATACCGATTATTTTCGACTCATCGGAAGTCTCAAATAAAGTGTATGCCGATGAACTTAATTGCAGTTTTATTAATAAAAATTCAAAAACATTTCCTCAGGATTTACGGAAAGAAATTATGAATAATTTTGGGTTCGGTGATTTCATTATTATTGATCCTCAAACAAAGGAAGAAATATTCTGTATAACATCGTTGAATGATTTGCAAAAAAAAATATTTTTTATTCCCGACGAATCTTTGGTTTATCATCTTTCTCGTAATCATTTTTCCCGCTTCTTTTACTCCCGCGCCATATTTCCTATCGCTGAATTTTTGAAAGATATTGATGTTTCAGATTATGCAGATATGAACGAAGCGCGTCAAGTTATCTTTGATGCTATAGTAAAATATCGGAAAATGAAAAATGCGGGAGTAGTAGCCGTTTTTCAGAAAGACCGTTTTGACGAATATTCCAATTTTGCGCGGATTGGCGAAGATTCTTTAGGTGGAAAAGGACGCGGTTTAGCTTTTATGGGACAAATGATTAAACGTCATGCTAATGAGTTGGAAAAGAAATTTCCGACAGCTACGGTGCAGATTCCTAAAACCGTAGTTCTTTGTACGGATATTTTCGACGAATTTATGGAAACGAACGATTTATATTCTGTTGCCTTACAGGATCTCCCCGATGAAGAAATTCTTAGATGCTTCATTCGCGCCAGTCTTCCCAAGCGTTTAATTGAAGATATGATTACATTCTTTGAAGTGGTTAAAACCCCAATTGCAGTCCGGTCGTCAAGTTTGCTGGAAGATTCTCACTATCAGCCATTCGCCGGAATCTACAATACCTACATGGTTTCCAAAGTTGACGATCCGTATGAAATGCTCGAACGGATAGGAAACGCTATAAAAGGAGTCTATGCTTCAGTATTTTTTAGAGATAGCAAAGCCTATATGACTGCTACTCAGAATTTAATTGATCAGGAGAAAATGGCGATTGTCCTTCAGGAAGTTGTGGGACAAGATTACGGCGAGCGATTCTATCCTCTCTTTTCAGGTGTAACCCGCTCTTTGAATTTCTATCCAATAGGTAACGAAAAACCGGAAGATGGCATTGCCTCTGTTGCATTAGGATTGGGAAAATACATTGTGGACGGAAATCGGACATTGCGTTTTTCGCCGCGTCATCCGCACAATGTTTTGCAAACAAGCACTTTGGATTTTGCCCTGAGAGAAACGCAAACACAATTTTACGCGATAAATCTCAAATCTATGCAGTATGAAAAGGTTTCAACCGATGATGCATATAATCTATTGAAACTTAATGTTAAAGACGCCGAAAAAGATGGAACTTTGCAATATATCTCGTCCACGTATGACGCTCAGGATCAAGTTTTATTGGAAGGCTATTATCCAGGACCAAGTCGCAAGGTAATTACTTTTTCGGGCGTTCTGCAACACGATATTTTTCCATTAGCTAATATTCTTAATTTTATTTTAAGAATAGGTCAGGAAGAAATGGGGAGACCTGCGGAAATTGAATTTGCAGTCAATATAGAAAAAACAAGCGATGGAGAAGTATGTGGTCAATTTTATTTATTGCAACTGCGTCCAATTGTTGACAATAAAGCGGTAATAGAAGAAGATTTGCGCTTGGTAGATAAAGCGGACTGTTTACTACAATCCGTTAATGCATTGGGGCATGGAATAATCAACGATGTATATGATATTATCTATGTTAAAACAGAAGGATTCACTGCTTCCAACAATAGATTGATTGCTGAAGAAATCGCAAAAATCAATGAAAAAATGGTTGCAGAAGGTAGAAATTATATTCTGGTAGGTCCCGGACGTTGGGGTTCCAGCGACTCATGGTTGGGCATTCCGGTCAAATGGCCTCATATCTCTAATGCACGCATCATTGTTGAATCCGGATTAGATAATTATAGGATTGAACCAAGTCAAGGGACTCATTTCTTTCAGAATCTCACTTCATTCGGAGTCGGTTATTTCACCGTTAATCCCTATATTGAAGGTGAAGGTATATTTGATGAAGCGTTTCTTAATTCACAACCGGCGGTAAACGAAACTAAATTTTTACGCCATGTCCGCTTTACAAATCCACTCATTATAAAAATTGATGGTAAAAAAAGTATTGGAGTTGTATTGAAACCAGAGTAAAAAGAAAAAAACAATTACCTTTGTCCGACAAAAAATATTGCCGGTGAAACATATTACTAACTTTTACAAGACAAAGTTGGGAAGTGGAAGTAAACATATCCGCTTCTACTTTTTCATGTTGATGTTTGGCGCATGCATCGGCGTGAGCGCTCAGGAAAGAAACTACACCTTGAGCGGTAATATACGCGACGGCGGTAATGGCGAAGACCTCATCGGAGCTTCGATTATGGAGGGCAACTCACACCGCGGAACAGTAACAAATGCATACGGATACTACACCTTGAGCCTCCCAAAAGGCAAATATACGCTGGCCGTTTCCTATTTAGGTTATCGCCAGAAGGAGATTACGGTAGAGTTACTATCCGATATACGGCTGAACATAGACCTTGACGCCGATACGAAAGAACTTGCGGAGGTGGTAGTGTTGGCAGAAGGACATAATGCAAATGTGGCAAAAGCCGAAATGAGCGTGGAAAAACTTTCAGCCAAGACCATCAAATCGGCTCCTGCTCTAATGGGCGAAGTTGATGTTTTGAAAGTCATTCAACTTTTGCCGGGCGTGCAATCCACGTCGGAGGGTTCATCTGGTTTCAGCGTGCGGGGTGGAGGCTACGACCAAAATCTTATTTTGCTGGATGAGGCTGCCGTTTATAGCGCATCCCATTTAATGGGCTTCTTTTCGGTATTCAATAACGACGCAATCAAGGATGTAACGCTCTACAAGGGTGATATCCCCGCTTCTTTCGGCGGACGTCTTTCTTCGCTTCTCGACATACGTACCAAAGATGGGAATAGTCAGCACTATGCTGTGACCGGAGGCATCGGGCTTATCTCCAGCCGTATCACCGCCGAAGGTCCTTTAGGCGATAAAGCATCGGCTATTGTATCGGCTCGGCGAACATACGCCGATATCTTTCTTAAGTTATCTACTGATGAAATGCAACGCAATTCGTCGCTCTATTTCTACGATATGAACGCAAAAGTGAACTACCGCTTGGATGATAATAATCGTATCTTTTTAGCGGGCTACTTTGGACGCGACAACTTTGGTTTTAACAATTTGGCGAAAATGGACTTCGGCAATAAGACGCTGACGGCGCGATGGAATCACATTTTTTCGCCTAAATTGTTTTCTAACTTTACGCTGTTAAGCAGTTGGTATGATTACTATTTAAGGAGTGAATTTAGTGAGCAACTCGGAGAGGAGCTTAAATCGGGACTTAGGGATTACGGTTTGAAAGCTGACTTTAGCTATGTTCCTAATCCCGTGCATAGTATCAAATTCGGCTATAACTTCACTTTCCACCATTTCGACCCCGGCGAAGGTGGAGGCATCGGCTCGGAGTCTATTATCGATGAACGTATTTCGTTCCCTAAACAAAATGCTATGGAAAACGTGGCATACATAGCGAACGAAACAAACTTAGATGGCAAACTTAAGCTTAAATATGGTCTTCGCTATACTGGCTTTGAGAATCTGAACAAAGGCAAGGTTACTTACCATCAGCAACAGTTTGACCCTCGTGTAGGCATTACATATATATTCAATGATCTGCACTCGGTGAAGGCGAGTTATTCCCGGACAACACAGTTTATACAGTTGGCTTCCAATTCGACATCCGGTTCGCCTCTCGACTTCTGGTTTCCTGCATCAGAAAATGTAAAACCACAGAAGTGCGACCAATTTGCCGCAGGTTATTTCCGGAATTTTGCGTCTGACGAATATGAACTTTCCGCTGAAGTTTACTACAAGGATATGAAAGATGTAGTGGATTTCAAAGACCATGCCGAACTTATGCTGAATGAGAATTTAGAGGAAGAATTGCGATTTGGGCGCGGTTATTCGTATGGACTGGAATTGATGTTGCGTAAAACTTCGGGTGCGATAAACGGATGGGTAAGCTATACGCTTTCTAAGAGCATGCGCAAGATAGAAGATATCAACAACGGGAATTGGTATCGTTCGCCCTATGATAAGCCGCATAATATTTCGGCTCTTTTATCGTATGAACTGTCTTCCAAATGGTCGCTTTCAACTTGCTGGGTATATGGCAGCGGAACGCCTGTGACGTATCCCACTGGGCGCTTTCAAATTGAAGGCAACTATGTCCCCATTTATTCCGGTAGAAACGAATATCGCTATCCGGCTTATCATCGCCTTGACCTTTCGGCTACATGGAAGTTGTCGCCTCCCGGCAACCGATTTAAGCATGAGTTGAACGTTTCGCTTTATAATGCATACGGACGCAAGAATACATGGACAATCCTTTTCCGTCCGGAAGCAGACAATCCTGACAATATCTATGCCGAAAATATTTATCTATTTACCTTTGTACCTTCCATTACATGGAACTTTAGTTTTTAAAAATTATGAATACTAAGAATTATTTCCATTACATCATATTTTTAAGCTGTGCTGCACTCTGCTTCCTTTTAGCCTGCGTGGAACGAATAGACATCAGTACGGAAGATTCTCCTCCGCGTTTAGTCATTTACGGCTATATCACAACGGATACGGCGCAACATGCCATTCGCATTACCCGCTCGACAGGTTATTTCGTTACCACTCCGCCTGAAGGCATTTCACACGCTGATGTAAGCATCAGTTGTGATGACGGAGTCTTTGAATTGGAAGAATCGCCTGAAGAACCTGGGCTGTATCTTACTTCTCCCGATGTTTATGGAATATCAGGCAAAACCTATACGATTCATGCTTCTGTAGATTTTAACGGCGATGGAAAAACGGAGGAATATGAAGCAGCGTCCTATCTTCCTTTCCCGGCTACTCTCGATTCTGCCGCCATAACACCTTCCCCTATTATGGATAAGTTTCTACAAGTGCTTATATGGGGAAATCTACCGGAGGAAAGTAACGGCTATTTCAGTTTTCACCTCTTTCGTAACGGCATAACGCTGAACGATTCCTTGCGGAATTTCTTCGTCGAGAGGGATGAATATATTGTAACTAAAAAATTAGTCGCTTTACCGATATTCCAATTGAACACGGAACGTGATAAATATAAATTTTCGTCCGGAGATACTATTACAGTGCAGGTAGAGAGCATTACCTCTGAATATGCTACATTTATGGAAAATGCCCAACAGGAGTTGCGCGGACCTGTTCCCCTTTTCGGCGGTCCTCCCGCTAATGTTGAAACCAACATCCATTGTTTGTCATCCGACTCAAAAGTTGAAATATCTGGTTTTTTTACTGCTTATTCGAAGCATAAAACTGCTATGATATATGAATAGACTGTTTCACCTAATCAAATTCTCATAAATTACATAGCAACCGTAAACAAAACACAGACCGGAGGAAACTATAACTAAGCTTGTTCTAAGAATTTTCGATCCAATCAGTTTTTTTGAAAAAGGCACACTAAATATTCCTGCAATGCATGTCATTCCGACAATAGATCCTAATCCGAAAATCACCAGATACAAAACACTGTTGGCAACGGATTTTATTTGAGTCATAATCAATACTACTAAAGTGCCGCTGCCTGCTAAACCATGTATAATACCTATTCCATAGGAAGCTTTGTGCAAATTTTTACCTTTTAAATGGATATGCGTATGTAAATGTTTATTTTCTCCGGCATGCTCGTGTTTGTGTTTATGAAAAGAAATAGTTGTCTGTTCATCCCTTAAAAAAAGAAAAAGCCGGTAAGAAGCAACAATAATTAGCATGAGTCCGACAGCTGCTTCAAAATAAGAAAATGTTCCGTCTGGAATATTCACTTTAAATATGATCATGAGTATGCCGACTAAAAAAATCGTGGAAGTATGCCCCAATCCCCAGAATATTCCGTCTTTAATCGCCGGCAATAAGTGGTTTCGCTGCGAAACAATGTTAGTAACCGCCAAAATATGATCGGCTTCAAAAGCATGAATAAGCCCTTCATATAAGGCATATAAGAGAAGAATCAGCAAAGGAAGTTGTTCCATACAATTATTCGGATTAAAGAATAAAACTTACGGCAAAAGTAAAATAAAATCAGATGATAAAAAAGATTTCCCACTAAAAAAGTAGTGGAGAGTAAAAAAACATGTCACTCTGTAAATATTTTTTTTATCTTTGAACCGTTTTTAAACTATAATATATGGATAAACTCGATCTTTTAAAAGATAACCTGAAAGTATATGGAAAGCTTTGCATATCTTTTTCCGGAGGCGTTGATTCTTCCTTTTTATTACATGTAGCATACAGTGTATTAGGCAAAAATGTATTAGCCGTATTAATCGACTCTCCGGTATTAGCACGCCGCGATAGAAAAGAAGCTATAGACTTTTTGGAAAAAATGGGCGTAAACTATGAAGTGGTAAAAGAAAGTTCTTTTGATTCTCCTGAGTTTTCGGAAAACAGCCGGATGCGGTGCTATTATTGTAAGAAAAATGATTACAAATTAATACAAGAAGTTGCAAAAAGAAACGGAATTGAAACCATTGCCGACGGACAGAATGCCGACGATGTGCAATCGAAACATCGTCCGGGTGCAAAAGCCGGCAAGGAATTAGGGATTGTCAGCCCTTTAGCCGATTGCGGATTTACAAAGGACGATATTCGTTTTTATAGCAAACAACTTGGTATTACGACATGGGATAAACCGTCGAATGCTTGTCTTGCATCACGGCTTCCATACGGCTTTGAAATTACCGGAGAGCGATTGGCAATCATAGAAGCGGCAGAAGAAACACTTCGCAAGCGTGGGATGGAAGGTTGCCGGGTTCGCTGGCATGATACGGTTGCCCGGATTGAGGCGCCTCGTCGTTTTTTTGAGACGATTTTGAATACCCAAGCGATAATAGAAGAAATTAAAGCGCTTGGATTCAAATACGTTACACTGGATTTGGAAGGATTTCGCAGCGGAAGCATGAATTAATTATAAATTATAAATTTAAGTGGATATAAAAAATTTATTGGAAGCGGTAAAAGCCGAAAGTATGTCAATAGAAGAGGCAATGGAAAAACTGAAAACATTGCCATTCGACGATTTGGGATATGCGATGATTGACCATCACCGGCAGTTGCGCAACGGTTGCCCGGAAGTCATTTTCTGCGCCGGGAAAAATGTACGCCAAGTAGAAGGAATCGTAACGAACCTGCTTGAAGTAGGAAACACTAATGTGCTGGCAACGCGGGCAACGGAAGAAATCGCCCAAGCTGTCCGGAAGATTTACCCGGACGCCGAATGGAACCCTTCTGCGCGCACGATTGTCATCCGGCGTCATCCTATTGAGAAATCTGGCATTGGAAAAATTTTGGTAGTTACCGCCGGAACATCTGATATTCCGGTAGCGGACGAAGCGGTGGTTACCGCCGAATTTTTGGGTAATGAAGTAGAGCGTATATGCGATGTAGGTGTTGCAGGCATTCATCGGCTTTTTGCAAAATTAGAAAATATTGCTTCTGCCACAGTAATTATTGTTATTGCAGGAATGGAAGGTGCTTTGCCGAGCGTTATCGGAGGATTAACCGACAAACCGATTATTGCTGTACCGACAAGCGTAGGCTATGGAACAAGCTTTGGCGGAATTACAGCTCTACTTTCTATGCTTAATTCTTGTGCAAACGGCATTTCGGTAGTCAATATCGACAATGGCTTCGGAGCGGCTTATATAGCTAACAGTATTAATAAATTAAAACCCAAATATTAATGAAAACTCTTTATTTTGATTGTTTTTCAGGCATCAGTGGAGATATGACTTTAGCTGCTTTAGTTGATTTGGGAGTAGATAAAGATTTGCTGATTCACGAATTGCAAAAATTAAACTTATCCGGATATAAAATTGAAATATCTGAAGTTGTTAAATACGGCATCAGCGCTAAAGATATAGACGTTATTATGGAAGAACATACGCATACTCACCGGAATATGACTGATATTGCTTCCTTGATTGATAGCAGTTCTATTTCTGACGGTGCTAAAGATCTGGCTAAGCGTATCTTTATGCGATTGGCTGTTGCTGAAGCCAAAATTCATGGAACGACTCCCGACAAAGTTCATTTTCACGAGGTAGGAGCTGTTGATTCGATTATTGATATTGTTGGTGTTGCTATTTGTCTCGACATTTTATCTCCTGACAAGATTTATGCTTCCGTATTACACGATGGATACGGTTTCGTAAAATGTCAGCATGGAATTATTCCTGTTCCTGTTCCTGCCGTTGTCGAATTATTTGCTGCACGGGGCATAAGTCTTAAACAATTGGATATTGAAGGAGAACTGATAACGCCTACCGGTGCCGCCATTCTTTCGGAAATGTCGGAAAGTTTCGGTATAATGCCGAAGATGAAAATCATGAAAACCGGTTATGGCGCAGGGAAAAAAGATTTTTCCATACCAAATGTCTTACGGGTTATTTGGGGAGAAACATCCGAAATAGACACGACGGATTCAATTACAATCATCGAAACCAATATTGATGATACCACGCCGGAAATATTGGGTTATGTTATGGATAAACTTTTTGAAGCTGGCGCTAAAGATGTTTTCTTCACGCCGATTTATATGAAAAAACACCGTCCGGCAATACAATTGAACGTTCTTTGCAACGAAGCGCAAACAATTCGTATGGAACAGATTCTGTTTACCGAGACTTCTACAATCGGTTTGCGGAAATACCAAGCCAACCGGATTTGTTTGCCGCGAGAAATCGTAAAAGTAACAACGCCTTACGGTGAAGTTCAAGCCAAAAAAGTTTTCTTTGGAACAACAACGCGCATTGCTCTCGAATATGACGATGCCTGTCGTTTAGCAAAAGAAAAAGACGTTCCGTTAGTTGAAATTTATAGGAGTATAAATTTTTGTTAGCGCTTTATTATTTATTATTTCATCAAAATAATAGATATTATTATCTAAGTTGAGTCCTTTTTTCAAAAATTTTGGCAAAAAGATTTTAAAATAAAATTATTATTATTACTTTTGTGGCATGAAATTTAATTAAATGAATTAAGAGCCTAAGAATGAAAACCAAAAAAATGTTTAATTATAATTATTAATAGTATTTTATGAAAAGAGTCGGTTTATTTTTTATTTTTAATTTTTTATTCCTTTTCTCTATTGCAGCTCAGGATAATTCTGGTACAGTTCAGGAAAAAGAAGAGACATCGTCAGATGGTAAGAATTTTTTTATTGGTGCCGGTATACAAGGGATTGTATATTGTAACGATGATGCTCAAAATTACTCCAAAGTATGGCAAATGCCCAGTTTAGGTGGAAATTTGTTTGTGGGCAAATGGTTTAGCCATAAAGTCGGAGGTCGCGTCTTTTTTGAAGGAGGTACTCTGCATCCTTTTTTCCAAAAATATACATGGATGGAAGATGAAAAGTATGTTGCAGGTCGTTTAGACTTTTTGCTTAACCTAACCAATTGTTTTCGTTCGTATTCTCCGGATCGGTTTTACAACCTTGTACCGTATTTAGGAATCGGTGCGGGATATGCATTTAATGCTGATGATCGACCTGATAACGCGGACAACTTTACATCTTTATTGGTTGGAGGCGGATTGTTGAATACATTCAGATTATCACATCATCTGGCTGCTTTTGTTAATTTGCAAGTGAATGGAACTGATGCAAAGTTTGACGGATGGAAAGAGGATAAACCTTTTAATTTTATGTTTGCGCCTTCTATTGGACTTATTTATAATTTTGGCAAAACTACTAAAAAAGAAATTGTTCCTCCTCCGGTTGTAGAACCACAACCGCAACCGCAACCTGAACCGCAGCCGCAGCCTAAGCCTGAACCGCAGCCGCAGCCGCAGCCGCAACCTAAGCCCGAACCGCCCAAGGTTGAACCAGTTGCTCCAGCTCCTTTTATTGATAACGTATTCTTCCGTTTGGATAAATCAGTTATTGATGCGGATCAGCAAATGACTATCAAAAAAGCGGCTGATTTTCTAAAAGCAAATCCTAATGCGAAACTTAGCGTTGTAGGACATGCCGACGTGCAAACAGGCAATCCGAAATACAACCTGAAGCTTTCCGAAAGACGCTCAAGGGCTGTAGCTAAAGAATTAGTTAGCAAATACAATATCAGCAGCGATCGCCTGAAATTGGATTGGAAAGGCGACACTGTACAACCTTTTAGAGAAAATGATCGGAATCGTGTTGTAATTCTTACAGAATGATTCCAAGAGAATTATTAAAATAACTTAAAGAGACGCGGCTCGCCGCGTCTCTTTTTTTATACTTTCAAACTCAACTGAATGCGTTTTCGTTCCAAATCAATATTAAGTACTTTTACTTGTACATGTTGATGGATGGAAACCACTTCCGTCGGATCGGAAACATATTTGTCGGCTAAATTAGAGATGTGAATCAATCCTTTTTCTTTAATTCCCATATCTACGAAGCAGCCGAAACGGGTGATGTTGCTGATAATGCCCGGAAGAATTTGTCCTTCCCGCAGATCGGTTATGGTCTTTACATTCGGATCAAATTCAAATACTTGTATGGATGCACGTGGATCACGTCCGGGTTTGTCCAATTCCTGCATAATATCCAAAAGTGTCGGCATTCCGGTTTTTTCCGAGCGGTAGCGATCCAATTGAATCGTGTTTCGAATCGTTTTTTCCCTAATCAAATCGCTGATGCTGCAATGTAAATCGCTCGCCATTGCTTCAACTACCGGATAACTTTCTGGATGTACAGCCGAATTGTCTAATGGATTTTCTGCATCCGGAATACGGAGAAATCCCGCCGCTTGTTCAAATGCTTTTTCTCCCAAACGCGGTACTTTTAACAATTCTTTCCGCGATTTAAAAGGTCCGTTTTTTGTACGATAATCCACAATATTTTGCGCCAGCGAAGTACCTAAACCAGAAACGTATGTCAATAAGTGTTTACTTGCAGTATTCAGATTCACACCCACTTGGTTAACGCAATTTTCTACCGTCTGATCCAGCGACTTCTTTAATTCGCTTTGATTCACATCATGCTGATATTGTCCGACTCCAATGGATTTCGGGTCTATTTTCACTAATTCGGCTAAAGGATCCAGCAGCCGGCGCCCGATGCTGACAGCCCCCCTAACCGTTACGTCGTATTCCGGAAATTCTTCCCTTGCGATGAGGGAAGCCGAATAAACCGAAGCTCCATCTTCACTGACGGAGAAAACCTGTAGTTTTCGGTCGTATCGCAAGTTTGTGATGAATTGTTCGGTTTCCCTGCCGGCAGTTCCGTTTCCAATAGCAATTGCTTCGATAGCATAAGAATTTACCAAAGAAGTAATTTTCATAGCAGATTTAGCTTTTTCATTCTGAGGCGGATGTGGGTAAATAGTTTCATTATGAAGCAAATTGCCTTGTGCATCGAGACAAACTACTTTGCAACCTGTGCGAAATCCCGGATCGATTCCCAATACACGCTTTTGACCTAAAGGCGGCGCTAAAAGCAGTTGCCGTAGATTTTCAGCGAAAACTTTAATAGCTTGCACATCGGCTTTTTCTTTGGAGAGCGCAGCAAATTCTGTTTCGATAGCCGGCTTTAACAAACGTTTATAACCGTCTTTCACAGAGATTTCCACCTGTTCGGAAGAAGGTGTATTGCCTTTTACAAACCACCGGTTTAATGCTTCCAAGCAATGTTCGTCGTCCGGCGAGATGTTCACTCGCAAAATGCCTTCCGCCTCTCCTCTCCGTATAGCTAATAGCCGATGGGAAGAACAACGGTACAGCGGTTCTTTGAAGTCGAAATAATCCCTGAATTTTGCACCTTCCTCCTCCTTGCCTTTTACGAGTTTAGAGGATATTATCGCTTCTCGGCTAAAAATATTCCGGAGCGTATTCCGAGCAGATTCGCTTTCGTTAACCCATTCGGCGATAATGTCTCGAGCGCCTTGTAAGGCTTCTTCTGCATCGTTTACTTCCTTGCCCACAAATCGTTCTGCCCGGCTGTATATATCCCGTTCGTTTTGCACCATCAGAATTTTTGCCAAAGGTTCCAAGCCTTTCTTCCGTGCAATTTCGGCTCGGGTTTGTTTTTTAGGTTTATAGGGAAGATAAATATCTTCCAGCTCCGTACTGTCCCATGTATTTTCAATACGTTCTTTCAGTTCAGGAGTCAATTTTCCCTGCTCTTCGATGGAATTAAGAATCGTTTCTTTCCGTTTGCTCAATTCCTGAAGTTTGGAGTATTGCTGTTTGATTTCTCCTATTTGAACTTCGTCTAATCCGCCGGTTATTTCTTTCCGGTAACGGCTGATGAAAGGAATAGTCGCTCCTTCATCCAGTAAATCGATAGTTTTAACAACCGCTCTTTCCGGAATGGAAAGGGAGTGCGATATTAATGAAGCGTAAGTTGTTTGCATTGTGATAAAACAGGTTTTTTAATGTGTAGCAATAAAATCCTTGTATTTTAAAACATTATCCATAATCTGCAAATGTAACTATTTTTTAGTTACGATACAAATTTTCATTTTCAAATTTCACCTCATTTCCACTTTTCCATTTTATTATCAATTAATTGCTTGATATATTCGTCTAAAGCTGTTAATTTGGATTCAATTTCATTGATTTTCTGCTCATCCGTCAATGAACTTTGATAATTGAAAAGGCAAAGTCGATACTCTCTGTAATAAGCAAGAGCTGCATTATAATTCTTGATATCTTCATCCGATATTTTAGCCATTGCATAAAACAAACCCATTTTATCTTCATTGTTTTGAGTATAACGTAAAGCTGTACTGTAAGCTTCTAATGCTCTGTTAAACGATCCGTCTTTTTCATACGCTAATGCTAATTCTTTATTAACATTACAGAGTAAAGCATCAGATGAAGTTAATTTTTCAATTATTTTCGAAAAACATTCGACAGCTTCCGGATAATAGCCGAGCTTGAAATTCACTTTTCCTAAAATATACAAGATATTGGTATTCGTTGTATCTTGTAAAAAAGCTTGTTGAAGAAAAAGATTCGCTAATGAGTCTTTTCCCGTTAGAAAGTAAGACAATCCAAGGCTCCGGTTGACAAGCAATGAACTATCTCCTTGTTGCAGGCATTTTTCGAATCGTTCTATAGCTATGTCTAAATAATTCATATTATAGTAAACAAATGCATTTAATGCATTCATAGTTGCATTTGTTGAATCGGTTTTAATAAATTGTTCGGAACTAACATAAGCCGATAAATAATCTTCTTCTTTTACTTGAATTTTCACTAAGCTGTTTGCCGAATAAGTGTCTTGCTCATTTAATTCCCAAGCTTTGCTATAATAATTTTTTGCTATATCCGCTTGATTCAACTTTTCATAACACATAGCTATACATTTCGCTATATAACCTGGATTGTAAGTTGAATCGATCTGAACGTAAGCATCTAATGCTGAGGTGTATTTTTCGGAGCGATAAAATAAATCGGCTTTTCGCATTTCAAAATAAGTATTAGTTGAATCAATCCGTAGTAAATTATTATAACAATCAATGCTTTTTGAGTATTGGGAAACAGCTTCGTAACATAATGCTAATTGCAGCATAACCTGAATATCATCAGGATATTCTTCCGATAAAGTATTTAAAATATTAATTGCATTTGAATAATCATTCATATATCTATAACATAATGCTTTCTGATAAAGCAACTCTTTAGTCGGCTCCATCCGGTTTATGAATTCAACAGCTTGCTGATATTGCGCATTCTGCATACACATTTGGAGTGTATCAATTTTAATTTGCTCTTTATATTCAAAATCTTGCGTCCAAACAAGAGGTATATGCAAAAAGAATAAAATGTAGATTAGAATAGATTTTGTCAGTAAATGTTTCATAATACTTTGGATTTCATTTATTTTTGTTTACAAAATTACGTAAATTATGTAATATTTACAAAAGTTCTCTTCTTCCGGCACTTTTTAAATAACCAACTGACCCTATCGTTCGTTTTCAATTTATTTTTTTATAAATTTTGGCCTTTATTAATTACTTTATTAATCTTTTTTTAAGGTAATATTGTTATTTTTGTAGAAAAATAATTATTTAATGAAAAAGTACCTTCTTTACTCACTTATCTTATCAGTGAATTTTATTTCCTGTTCGCAAAAGGAAGCTAATATTTGCGAAGACATAAACCTGTTTATAGGAACCGGCGGACATGGACATACATATCCGGGCGCTACACTTCCTCATGGTATGGTTCAGTTAAGTCCGGATACGCGGACAAACGGTTGGGATGCCTGTTCCGGCTATCATTATGACGACTCTACTCTAATCGGATTCAGTCATACGCATTTAAGCGGTACCGGAATTGGAGATTTGGGCGATATTCTTTTTCTTCCCTATTCCGGAGACTTGAAATTAGTTGCTCCTAACGGCGATGATAAAGAGCCTGTCTTTGGTTCTGCCTTTTCGCATGATGATGAAATGGCTTTTCCCGGATATTATAGCGTTTATTTGAAAGATTACGATGTGCGTGCGGAATTAACAACAAGTTTGCATGCCGGCTTTCATCGTTATACTTTTCCAAAAAACGGTCAAGCTGGCATTTATATAAATCTGGCACGAACCATTCATAACCGGCGGCTTGTCCAATCGGAAATAAATGTCATCAACAATCGGGAAATTCAGGGAATGAAAAGGGTTCGCGGATGGGCACCGAATCGCTATATTTATTTTTATGCTCAATTTTCTGAACCTTTTGAATGTACAATGATAGACAGCGCCCACATCACTCTTAACTTTCAACCACCGGTCGAGGGTAAACAATTATTAGTTAAAGTTGGTATTTCATTTGTCGATTTCGAAGGCGCCAAAAATAATCTTTTATCCGAAATATCAGATTGGAATTTCGATAAAGTGAAGAAAAACGCTTCGGTTGCATGGAACAATGAATTATCAAAAATAACAATTACCACTAAGGATAAAAAAGACCGTACAATCTTTTATACCGCACTTTACCATTCTGCATTAGAACCGGTTATTTCGTCGGATGCCGACGGAAGATACCGTACAATGGACGACCGGATTGAACAGGATGCAAATTATGTCAATTATTCGGTTTTCTCGCTATGGGATACTTTCCGCGCTTTGCATCCGTTGAATACCATTATTTCGCCTGATGAAAACCAGGCGATGATTCGTTCGCTGATACGTAAATCTGATGAAGGCGGTCTGTTGCCTATGTGGGAATTAATGTCGAACTATACCGGTTGCATGATTGGTTATCACGCCGTTTCAGTTATTGTGGATTCTTATATGAAGAATCAACGAGATTTTGATATTGAAAAAGCCTACGCCGCTTGTGTTAAATCGTCTTCGTATGATACAGTGAATGTATCACCGACTATTAATCGAGATATTTTGCACAACAATCTGATGCCTATAGGAAAACAATATAAAAATACGATTGGTTATATTCCGGCTGATATTGAAAAGCAATCGGTAGCAAGAGGCTTGGAATATGCTTATAACGATTGGTTGATTGCTCAGTTTGCTAAAGATTTAGGTAAAGAAAACGATTATGTTCGCTTTATGGAATTAAGCAAGAATTACAAACATTACTATGATTCGTCTATCGGCTTCATGCGTGGAAAAATGTTGGATGGCTCTTGGCGTACACCATTTGATCCTCGCTTCTCCGACCACAACAATGACGATTATTGTGAAGGAAATGCGTGGCAATGGACGTGGTTTGTTCCTCACGATGTAGATGGATTGGTAGAATTAATGGGAGGTAAGGAATTATTCATTAAAAAATTGGATTCGCTGTTCACGGTTTCTTCGGAATTAACCGGCGAAAACGTCTCGGCAGATATTTCCGGAATGATAGGTCAATATGCTCACGGAAATGAACCCAGCCACCAGACGATTCACTTATATAATTCAGTAGGACAGCCGCACAAAACGCAAGCATTAATCGACGAAGTATTACAAACACTTTATTTCGATGATCCCAACGGCTTGTCGGGAAATGAAGACTGCGGTCAAATGTCGGCATGGTATATTCTAAACAGCATCGGATTTTATTCTTATTGTCCGGGTATTCCTTACTATTCGATAGGACGTCCGCTTTTCGACGAAGTGAAAATAAATTTGGAAAACGGAAAAATTTTCACAATTCGTGTTTCCAACAATAGTAAATCAAATAAATATGTTGCTTCCGCTCGATTGAACGGAAGAGGCTTGGAAACTTTGTTTTTCTCTCATAAAGATTTAATGGAAGGCGGACTATTGGAAATCACTATGACGGATAAGCCGGAAATAGAGAATTGATAAGGTAGTCGGCAGAAATAGTAACGAGTAACAAGTGACGGCTTCTCGTCACTTGTTACTCGTCACTAATTACTTTAATTCTTGCAGCACCGGCGTTTTCACGGTTCGAACTTCTGTTTTCGGCTCTTTGTTTAATTGCTCGAAAATCACGATTGTGTTCTCGCCTTCTTTCAACCAAACGCCCGGAATATACAGCGTTTGCTGCGGACCTACATGCCAATAACGTCCGATATTGATACCGTTGATAAACACAATGCCTTTTCCCCATTCCGACATATCCAAAAAAGTATCGCCGGTTTTTTTCAATTGAAACGTTCCTTCGTAAACGACCGGTTTTTTACTCAGAGCTTGCGCATTAGCCGGAGTATTATTAAGAAAATTTATTGTCGGAGTTTGATTCATAGGAAGCTGTGTCATTTCCCAATCGCCCTCGATTTCCATTCCGTTGATTATTACAGGCGAAATAATTCCTTTTGTGTTGTGTATAATTTGTGCGCCGTAATTGATTCGCCCCATATTTTCTACCAGAATAGACAATTTGGCATTAAAAGGAATGTCAATCTCCATGCTGTAGTTTTTGAAATAACGGTTTAATTCGCCGACTTGCTTTCCGTTCACATACACAACAGCATAATCACGCAAACCTTTAATTTCCAACGTTCCGCTGATCGGCTGATTAAAGTTTCGTTCGTACAGCACATAACCATAAGGCTGATTCAATTGCTCGAAAGTCAAAGGTACTGAGTTTTGAACCTTAACTTGTTTTCCTGAATATTTGAGTACATCGGCTATTTTAGTCAACGGAATGGAAGGAATCTCAATTACGGGAATTGCTTTCGGCGGTTCGGGCACCGATGAAACGTATTTCTTGATCACATTGCGAATCGAATCATATTTAGGTGTAACCCAACCCGCTTCGCTGATTGGAGCATCGTAATCGTAGCTCGTTAAATCCGGTTGAATATCATGCTCTTCATCATAATTGGCACCGGAAGTAAATCCGAAATTCGTTCCGCCGTGAACCATGTAAAAATTAAAAGAAACGTCGTTTTGCAAATACTCTTCTGTCTTGCGTGCAATTTTCGAAGCATTTACTAACTGAAAAGGTTCCGCCCAATGGTCTAACCAGCCTGGATAAAATTCTGCAACCATATAAGGTCCTTCTCCATTGTTGTACTGATTAACTACTTTTTTCAGATTGGCAATATTGCTTTCCCCGTTGGCAGTAGGCAAAGCGCCTTCGGTTGCGCCGCCCTCAAACAACCAACTCCCGTCGGAAGTGAATAAAGGAACGTTGAATCCGGCATCTGCCAATTGTTGTTTTATCTTGGCATTGTAGCGGCGATGTTCTTCCAATGGAATATCTTTTCGTTGAGATACATACGAACCGAACTCGTTTTCGGCTTGCACCATAATAATAGGACCACCTTTAGTTATTTGCAAATCACCTACTTCCTGATACAAGCGTTTAATATATAAATTAGTATAATGTAGAAAAGCCGGATTATCTCGGCGAATTTCCATCCCTTCCATGTTTTGCAGCCACCAAGGATAGCCTCCGAATTCCCATTCGGCGCACACGTAAGGACCGGGACGAAGAATAACCATCATGCCTTCTTCTCCAGCAATCCGAATGTAGTCGGCTAAATTACGGTCGCCGCTAAAATCCCATTTTCCTGGTTCCAGTTCATGAAAGTTCCAGAAAACATAGGTAGCCACAGTGTTCAATCCCATTCCCTTCATCATTTGCAAGCGATGCCGCCAATATTGATGAGGAATACGGGAATAGTGCATTTCTCCGGAAAGCAGCGAAACAGCTTTTCCGTTAAGTAGAAATTGACCATTTTTGATCTCAAAATTAGATTTTTTTGTTTGTGCAAATGTGAATGCGGTCGATAAAAACAAAAATAATACTAATAAGTTAAAGTCTCTCTTTTTCATATAAAATTAAAATTGATTATCTGGATGCAAAAATAATACAAAAAAATGGAAAAAACGACTAAATATTATTTTGTCCTTGTGTTATATAAAAATCTTTCTTACTTTTGTCAATTACAAAGAATAAAAATAGTTTTATTTTTTGTTTTAACTAATTGTGTATTATGATTGTTTTTAATTATTAATTAAGTATTATTGTATGAAAAAATTTTTTTTACTAGGGGTACTTTTGTGCACCTCTATGGCAGCTTTTTCAAAAGATTATTTAGAATTAACTCCTGATGGATTAATTGTAAAAGAAAACTACAGTGCAAAATATATGGTTTTAGAATACGAAGGTATTTCTCAAGATGATTTATTTTCAAAAATATCCTCATATATAGATTCTGGACTTTCCAAAAATTCAAAAGAAAGTAAAATGAATAAGGTAACATTAAATCGTCCAAGTTCTATTATTATTAACGGATACGGTAAAAACGTTATTGGCAAAAGCGATAACATAATTTATAACATGTCAATTATGTTAAGGGATGGAAAAGTTAGAATTGATATGCCAACATTTTCTACAGATCCCGAAAGATTAAAAGGGAAAATATTCACAAAAAACGGAAATGTAGCCGACGCAAAACTAAAAAAACAGGTCGAAGATTTTTTCAACGCAATAATAAATGATATTGACACAATATTGTCCTCTGCTACTTTAAACTCGATTAAGAATGAAGACAATTGGTGATTTTACGAAGGTTATGGTTTTCACTTTTGTTTTCCATGATTAAGGAAAACTGCAGCAGCCATTATAATAGTTGTTCCGGCAAATATGGTTCCGATTATATTTTTTAAATTGTATTATTCGTATTTTTTTTACCTTTGACATTTATAATAAATGCCATATTTAACTAAACACTTTAATTTTATGAATATTAAAACGTTATTGGCGAATTTCGTTTCGCTTATTTATCCTGAACTTTGCGTTATTTGCGGAGAACCGTTGATAGAAAACGAAAAATTTTTCTGTTTCGCTTGTTTTTTAAGACTGCCGAGAACAAATTATCATTTAATTCCTGAAAATAAGGCAATCGAACGCCTTGCTGGAAAAGTCTCGTTAGAGAAAGCCTCTTCCTACTTTTATTATAACAAAGGAGGAATTGCTCAAAAGCTGATTGCCGAAATTAAATACAAGGGGAACCGGAATTTAGGTGAATGGATGGGGGCATATATTGCTAAAGACATAATTTCGAGCGGATTTTTTCAAGGAATTGACTATTTAGTGCCTGTTCCGCTTCACCAGTCTAAAGAAAAAAAGCGCGGATTTAATCAGGCGGAAAAAATTGCCGGAGGAATTGCTCGAGTAACTAAAATTCCTTTGGAGGCAAATAATATTTTTAGAGGAAAAGCAAATACGAGCCAAACTAAGAAAGGAATATTCGAACGATGGAAAAATACTCAAAATTTATTCAATCAAAAAGATTCTGAATTATTTAAGAAGAAACATATTTTGTTAATCGATGATGTTTTAACTACCGGTTCAACGCTGGAAGCGGTTGCCCAAAGCTTGCTGAAATCACATGAAGTAAAAATTAGTATTTTGACCTTAGCAATCACTTAATTTATTTTCTTAACCTGAACTCAGGTTAGTACGCTTGAGACGCCTTGTATATTAACCACTTGCAGCCATGCTTAACTGACCTTCTCGCTCGGCGTAACGTCTTTCGTTATGTCGAGTTAACAGCAAGTCTCCTGACTTGCCAATACCCTTTCCTTTGTCTTTCCATACTGTATTCATCTTTTATTATTCTATATTTTACAAAGCTTGAGCTTTGTTTCTAACCCGATTCTGACGGCGAAAGACGCTACGCCGAGCGAGGGTTTCACCGCAACAATTGAAATTTCCTTATTCATCAGTTCCGGACAAACTGAAACACAAACTTACTAATCAA
>JGI24699J35502_11134142_pt1 | contig 36952 bp, 39 predicted proteins | sample TergutMp193P4_FD_35502 | JGI IMG/M metagenome (IMG submission 35502)
GCGTATAACAACAAAGGGAATGCGTTATCTGATTTAGGCAGGAAAGAAGAGGCAATACAATGTTATGATAAAGCCATAGAGTTAAAGAGTGACTATGCATATGCGTATAACAACAAAGGGAATGCGTTATCTGATTTAGGCAGGAAAGAAGAGGCAATACAATGTTACGATAAGGCCATAGCGTTAAATCCTGACTTTGCACTTGCGTATAACAACAAAGGAAACGCGTTATCTGATTTAAGTAAGCATGATGAGGCTGTTGAAAATTTTAAAATAGCAGCAAAATTAGGGAATGAAGAAGCCAAGAAATGGTTAAAAGATAATAATGTTGCTTGGTAGTGATTTTTAGATCTCGCCGTTGGTGGACAACACTCCGCCGCAGCGGACATATTGTCCGTCTGCCTGCTTATTCAAAAGGACTTGCAGTCCGGCTTCCATAGAAATACCTTTTTAAAAAACGAATAAACAAAGAATGATTTTTATTTATAATTGAAGTATTTTCTTTTTATCGGACAGCATGTCCTTCCGAATAGAATAGCGGGCGGACAATATGTCCGCCACGGCGGGATTATAAAGGAAATACAAATGATGCTATTCGGACCCCGGAGGGGTCAAATATTGGTAGAAAAATATTCCACATCTCCCGCACCGTCCCGGCAGGGACGGGATATGAAATTTTGTCCCTACGGGACAATAACCGGATGAGGATTGCATTTTTCTACCAATATACAATGCCTACGGCATTAATTTTAGACGATAAGCCCTTAGTATGGTGAAAAAAATAGTTTATATTTTAAACGCCAAGGCGGAAAGACGCGAAGTTTAAAATCTTTGCGGCTTTGTGTCTTTGCATTTTTGCGTTTAAAATAATTTAAATTAAATTTTGCCGGGTACTTACATATCGTTGATTAAAAGATTTCCTCCGCAGCGGGATTGATAACCAATAACTGTATTTCTTAACCCTGAAATCAAAGGCCTCCGTCAAGGCGGACATGTTGTCCGTCCTCTTGTCTATTCGGAAGGACATGTTCTCCGATAATAATAATAATAAGGAATAATTACATGAACACAGGAAACAGACCGGGATTTAATTGGCGGACCACAGACCCTTTCAAATAAAAAAGAGGACGGATAACATGGCTTACGACGCGGAGGCGGGTAATTTGTGGAAGATAAACAACATGTATAGCGTTAAAATCGCTATTTTATATATGTCTTATTATTCCGAAAAATCGAAATAAATAGTGCTTGTCAGTACATTTTTTGTTTATATCATAATGTCGTTTTTTAAATTATTTCTATTCCTGTATTTTTTATTTCTTCGATGAAAGGATCGCTTTCTTGAAAATAATCAGTCGGGTAGGTTATCGGCTCAATTCTGATATACGGCTTTTTTATGCCAATGCCGGAAAAACGCTGTCTGTCCAAAAAACCGACACCGGAAAAGTTGTCAGCCACCAACGCAACGTCAATGTCCGACCATTCGTGTTGCGTTCCTTTTGCAAACGAACCGAACATTATCACTTTACGCAGATTAACGCCCGTTTCGTTAATCTCTTTAGCATAGTTTCTAATCGTTTTTATGGCAGCATTTCGAGTAAACATTTTCTTATTTCTTTAACTTTATCTAATTGTGTTTCTGTGAATTGTTTTGTGCAAACTTTGTAAATCTTATTTAAATAATCGGGGTAACGGCTTGAAAGTTGAAAAGTGTTGTAATTATATAAAAATTTAATATTATCTTCGCCTAATTCAACATTTGCTTGTTCTAAAAGTAAAGTCAAATTGTGAATTTTAAGAGGCACGTTTTCTTCGTGATTTTTAACCTAAAGTGCTTTTGCCAATTTTTCCAAAACCAAATGAGCCCAAAACAAGGACTGCAAATATTTTCCCCCATTGAATAACAATTCAACAGAACCCCAATCATCTTCTGCTGTATTTACCTAATAACCAATATGTTGCTGTTTAGTCATCATAAATTACGTTACAAAAATACCTCTTTTCTTGTAAGAAAATCAGGATATACCATTTTTTTGAGAGAAAAAGTAATTTTCCGTTGGATTACACCTGAACTCCTGAAGATATTGTATTTTTATACCGTCAGACTACACGTCCTTTTGAATAAACAAGCGGAATACAAGCCCCTAATCTCCGAAGGTGGGTATTGGAGGGGTTGTTACGGAAGTTAAGGCTGTGGAAGCCTTGTGCATTGATTTTGCTCTTTCAGAGCATGAAATGATCGGTTATCGGTATTCTTTCGTGCACCGCGAACTTCGAATCGGCAGTCCGTTTTCACTTTTCCGCCGTAGTAGCGGAGATGTTGTCCGTCTGCCTGCTTATTCAAAAGGACTTGCAGTCCGGCTTCCATAGAAATACCTTTTTAAAAAACGAATAAGCAAAGAATGATTTTTATTTATAATTGAAACATTTTCTTTTTATCGGACAGCATGTCCTTCCGAATAGAATAGCGGGCGGACAACATATACGCCGCAGCGGTGGGATTTGAGGTTTTTCCCTACCAATATTTTGTTCCCGACGGAACAACGTTATTTTTGATACGAATCGAATACAAAAATAACAGATTAATAACTAATATCTGTATTTCTTAACCCTGAAATCGAGGCAAGCTCCGGCGGCTATGGCAAAAGACGCTACGCCGATCTCGGGATATTGATTTTAACAAGTTACTATCTTCGACATACAATAGCAATGACTTTACAAGATAATCAAGTACCACATGAAATTATCTCGCAGATTCTTGAACACAGTGATTTATCGACTACAAATATTTATTTGAATAGTTTTTCGAGTAATGTTATTGACAAAGCTGTTAAGATTCAGTAAGGTCTATAGATTTATATTTAGTACATTTGTAACCTGATTTCAAAGCATTATGTTATCAAAAGAAAAAATATTAGAGTTAATCAACGACAAGGAAAGCGACTGTGTTGAACGAACAATAGCTACCGATGATACAGATAAATTTGCAGAAGCAATTTGTGCATTTTCAAACGATTTGGCAAATCATCAAAAACCGGGGTATTTGCTCATCGGTGTTCATAATACGTCTTGTAAATTATCCGGCTTAAAAGTAACCGACAAGTTACTGAAAAATATTGCCGCAATACGTTCCGATGGAAATATTTTACCTCAGCCGGCAATGACTGTTCACAGTTATACGTTCGATGAAGGAGAAGTAGTTGTCGTTGAAGTATTTCCCGCCCATTTTCCGCCGGTTCGGTACAAAGGTATAAAATTTGGATTCGGATTGGTCCGCGGCGTGGAATTGCTAACGAAATGGAAGAACGTTTATTAACTGAAAAAAGAACTTCAAATGCAAAAACTTTTGACGAACGACCATGTTTTGGTTCTACAATTAATGATTTGAATATCAATCTTTTTAAAATGACATATTTACCCAAAGCCGTGAGTGCCGAAATATTAGCTAATGACAATCGGGATATTAAATTACAATTGGCATCTTTGCGTTTTTATGATTTAGTTTATGATTGCCCGACTAACGCAGGAATTTTGATGTTCGGTAATAATGTTTGGTATTTCTTTTCGACAGCATACGTTCAATACGTTAAGTTCGAAGGGACTACGATTGCATCCAATGTGTTGGCAGACACACAGTTTTCAGGCGATTTGATTTCTATTGTTAATGATTTAAATAGTTTTGTAAAAATCAATATTATAAAAAAACGCCCAATACCTGTTTCCGCACTTATTGAAGAGAATGTATTCAATTTTTCGGATTCTGCAATCAGGGAGTTTTTAATGAACTCGCTTATGCATCGTTCGTATGAAATCACTTCACCTATAAAGTTTTATCAATATTCAGATAGAATAGAAATTGTTAATCCCGGTGGATTATACGGAAATGCTCGTCCGGAGAATTTTCCAAACGTCAGCGATTACCGAAACTTGGTAATTGCCGAATCCATGCGAGTAATGGGTTATGTTAACCGTTTCAACAGGGGGATAGAAAATGCTCAATTGGATTTGAAAAACAACGGAAACGAACCTGCTGAATTCGATTTGAATACTTTTGGTGTATTTGGAGTGAAAATCAAAGAAAAATTTATCGAAAAAATTATTGCTGATTTTTCTAATCCATGGGAGAGTGGCGGTATAAAAGATACTGATAATGAAAAGGATAAAAATAATGGCGGTATAAATGGCGGTATAAATGGCGGTATAAAACTATCAAAAACAGAGACTGAAATCATTAATATTATTGAAGTCCATGAAAATATAAAAGTAGATGAAATTTGTAAACTACTTAAAATGTCTAAACGGACTATAGAACGGTATTTAAGCCATTTGAAAGATTTACATGTTATAGAATATATAGGTGCTCTTAAAACAGGAGGATATAAAGTTAAAAACTTTAAAAAATAAGATATCATAGTGTTATGTCCCGCCAAAAAATTATCCGAATTCATGCAGCCGAACTTAAATGTTGGGAAGAACTATCCGATCATCCTCTATTTCAGGACGCTAATTTCGACAAAATAGAAATTGTGTCAATGATGCATAGGAGAGTCCGCATCCGCGGATAATGGATGTGGAAATACCTATCAGGGATGGGGAAGCTTCTCCTTACCAGTCAGTCTTTTGTTCCCGGCGGAACAACGTTATTTTTGACACGAATCAAATACAAAAGTAGCAGATTAATAACCAATGACTATAGCTTATAACTGTATTTCTTAACCCCGAAATCAAAGCAGCTATGGTGATCCGCCACCGTATGGTATGGGTATGGCAGATGACAAAGAAACTTACGGCGTTGTTTTCAACACGGTATTGCGCAACAGAATTTCCGTGCACAACAGGATAAAGGCAATAATCGCAAATAGGGCGTATTCTTCGTGTCGTTTGCTGTAATTCTGCACATTGATTTTGGTCTTCTCCATTTCGTCGATTTCGGCATAGATTTCTTTCAATTTGGAGGTATTCGTGGCCCGGAAATAGGTTCCGTCGGTGGTGTTTGCTATTTTTTTCAAGGTTTCTTCGTCGATTTCCACCGGTACTTTAACGTAATCGGTTCCGTAGGCCATCTGAACAGGAACCAGAGCTTCCCCTTTTGTTCCGACGCCGATTGTATAAACATGGATGCCGAATGTTTCGGCGATTTCGGCAGCCGTTATCGGAGCGATGTCTCCGCGGTTATTGGAACCGTCGGTCAGTAATATGATGACTTTCGATTTGGCCTGACTGTCTTTCAACCGGCTTACGGCATTGGCCAGTCCCAACCCGATGGCTGTACCGTCTTCGATCATGCCGCAGCGGATGTCTTTCAACAGATTCAATAATACGGCGTGATCGGTGGTGAGAGGACATTGAGTAAAACTTTCACCTGCGAAAACCACCAATCCGATATTGTCGTTCGGACGACTGTTGATGAATGTTGCCGCCACCGATTTGGCGGCTTCGATCCGGTTGGGTTGTAAATCTTGGGCCAACATGCTCGATGAAATGTCCATCGCCATCATAATGTCGATTCCTTCGGTGGAAGACTTCTGCCAATGATTGGACGATTGCAGACGTGCCAAAATAATGATGATCAGCGCTAAAACTATCATTCGTAAAATAAACGGGATATGCCTGAACCGGACTTTCCATGTCGGTTTTTTTTGATCGAAAGCTCTCGTGGAGGATATTTGCAGTGATGCCTGAGCTTTACTCCGCTTCCAAATATACCAAATGATGATCGGAATCAGTCCCGATAAAAGATAGAGATATGTGGGATGTGCAAAAGTCATTTTTTTTCGATTCGATTATTGCATCGGCTGTTTCCCGGATGCTGGATTGTTTTCTTGTTGAGAATTTTTTTGGTCGTTTTTTTCCGGTACCTCTTCGGGCTGCGTTTGACTGATGAATAAACGGGAATTGACATAGCTCAAGTCGTTTTCGTTCGGCAACGGCGTGAATTTTGCAAACTTGGCCAAATCCGCCAATTTCAACACCTGCTTTAAATTTTCGGATGCCGATTCTGCTTCATGATAAGCTTGGACGGATGATAAAATTTCGTCCGACGTCATTTCCTGTGCGGAAATTCCGAATCGTTCGAATAAATAGGTTCGCAAAACATCGGTCAGCTGGGTATGATATTCTTTGTTCAATCCTTGCTGCCAAAGATTCTTTTGTTTGATTTCTTCCAAAGCCCGGAGAGCTTTGACATGCGGCGGCAGTTCCGTTTTTTTCTTGAAGATCAGTTTTGCCTTTTTGGGTTTGAAAAACAAAAAGTAAATCAATACCGCCAAAATAACCAATATGACCCAAACAATGACCAATATATAAATGTAATCCGCCAACACAAATCGGGGGCTCAGGACGGGTTTGATGTCGTAAAAAGCTTTTGATACAGTATCCACTTTCATGGTGTTGACTTTCAGCGACAATGAATTGGAATAGATGGTGTCGTTTTGAGAGACTACGGCAAAAGGCGGAATATAATATAGCCCTTCGTCAAAACTTGTGACGGAATAATTAACATTGATTTGTTCCTGATTATTGCCGAATTTTACCGTATCGAGTTTGGGAACGTCCACAATTTCAAGGCCTTGAATGATCGAGTCGCTCAACAACGGAATGGTGATATTGTTCGTCAAAGCTTTGGAGATTTCCAACCGGATTTTGGCTTGCGAGCCGACCATAATGGATATGGAGTCGATGCTTGCTTTTACGGTGGGCGATTGCCCGAAAAGCAATGCCGCCGGCATCAACAAAAATAACAAGAAAAAAACGATGGATCTGATTCTATTCAATAATATCATATTAACTTTTAATTCTTAATTCATCAGACTCTTTTGGCAAACAAAAGCATCAACGCCTTTACATAATCTTCGTTGGTTTTTACCGATACAGCATCCACTTTGCTTCGAATAAATGCGTCATTTGTTTTGAGGTTGAGCGCCGTCCAATTCTCTTCGAATCTTTTTCGTTCCTTGGCCGAAGAAGTATCAATCCACTGTTCTTTGCCCGTTTCCGCATCTTTTAATTTAATCAGTCCGATGGACGGGATTTTCGTATCCCGTTCGTCGTAAACCTGAACGGCTGCCACATCGTGTTTTTTGTTGGCAATGGTCAGTGCATCTTTAAAATTTTCGGGGTCGATAAAATCGGAGATCAAAAAAGCCGTGCAACGTTTTTTGATGGCGTTGGTCAGGTATTTCAATACTTGAGAAATATTGGTGGCTTTGTCTTGCGGTTCGAAATCGATCAGTTCCCGGATGATGTATAAAATGTGTTTCCGCCCTTTTTGAGGCGGAATAAACTTTTCTATTTTATCCGAAAAAAAGATGACGCCGATTTTGTCGTTGTTTAAAATGGCTGAAAAGGCCAATGTGGCGGCAATCTCGGTCATCATGTTTTGTTTTGTCATTTCTTTCGAACCGAACTCCCGGCTTCCCGAAACGTCGATCAGAAGCATTACCGTTAATTCGCGTTCTTCCTCGAATACTTTAATGTACGGACGATTATAGTGGGCCGTCACATTCCAGTCGATGTCCCGGACATCATCTCCGAATTCATATTCCCGGACTTCGGAAAAAGCCATACCTCTTCCTTTGAACGCAGAATGGTATTGTCCGGCAAAAATATTTTTGGACAATCCTCTGGTTTTGATTTCGATTTGACGAACTTTTTTTAATAATTCACCGGTTGTTGCCACAAGGTATTTTTAATTTCACGATTTATAATTTGCAATTTATAATTTTCGGAGTTGATCTTGTCATCAATCTTCATCGTTGTAACATACGGTTATTTCGGTGACTATTCTGTCGGTTGTTTTAAACAAAATATAGGTTCCGGCATCATCGTCTTTTAATGCAATACCTTGAACTTTATCTTTGGGTACGCCGCTGTTGCTGTCATCATACCAATTCTGAATGTTGATGCTGTATTTGTCGTAGATGCCGAGGATCTGCATTTTATTGCTCCCGATACCGACTCCGCTTTTTGTTTTTAAGGGGGTATCGGATGATTTAATGCTTGATAACACTAAATCTTCTTCTTCTCCCACCTGAAATGACAGCGTATAAACGGAGCCTTTGTATGTGATTTTAACCTCTGAGTCATCGTTTAGAATAATCGGTTTATTAATGATGGTTTCGATTTCCGCTTTTTTGGCGCCGAGCTTGAACGGGCCGATTCTCATGGTGGAAATGTAATCAGAACCGGATTGTTGAGCTTGGCCTGATGCACAAAAAAGAAGCAGGATCAATATCGGATATATTTTTTTCATTAATTCGGTTTTTTCAAATCATTATTATTAAGCATGCCGTAAAAAATAATTTATATTTTAAACGCAAAGCCGGAAAAATGCGAAGTTTAAAATCTTTGTGACTTTGTGTTTTTGCGTTTAAAATAGTAGATATTAAATTCTTCCATCTCTATATTATTTTGTCTCTTGATGTTTGTGCATATCGTTATTTACGGAACTTCCACTTTATTCAAAATTTCGCTGATGATTTCTTCGGAAGTCATTTCATTCGCTTCTGCGTCGTAGCTCAATCCGATCCGGTGGCGCATAACATCATGACAAATGGCCCGCACGTCTTCCGGAATCACGTACCCCCGACGTTTGATGAACGCATAAGCTCTTGCCGCCAATGCCAGATTGATGGAAGCACGAGGAGAGGCTCCGAACGAAATCATGCTTTTCAGGTTCGCTAATCCGTGATCTTGGGGATAACGAGTCGAAAACACAATGTCGACAATGTATTTTTCGATTTTTTCGTCGAGGTATACTTCTTGTACGACTTTACGGGCATCCAAAATTTCTTCGGCTTTTAAAACCGGCTTAAGCACTTTCTTTTCTCCGGTGATATTTTGACGGATGATTTGTTTTTCTTCTTCTTTCTTGGGATACCCGATAATCACTTTCAACATGAAACGGTCGACTTGTGCTTCGGGCAATGCATACGTTCCTTCCTGCTCGATCGGGTTTTGTGTTGCCATCACCAAAAACGGATCTTGCAGCTTGTAGGTATTGTCCCCGATGGTTACCTGACGTTCCTGCATCCCTTCCAACAAGGCGCTCTGAACTTTTGCCGGGGCACGGTTTATTTCATCCGCCAATATAAAATTGGCGAAAATAGGCCCTTTTTTGATCAAAAATTCCTCTGTTTTCTGACTGTAGATCATGGTGCCGACAACGTCTGCCGGCAATAAGTCGGGCGTAAATTGGATTCGGCTGTATTTGGCATCCACCAAAGATGCCAATGTCTTTATGGCTAATGTTTTAGCTAATCCCGGAACTCCTTCCAGCAGAATATGACCATCGGAAAGCAACCCGATTAAAAGGGATTCTATTAAATGTTTTTGGCCTACGATTACCTGATCCATGCCCATTGTAATCATATTCAGGAACGAACTCTTACTTTCAATCCGTTCGGTTAACTCTCGAAGATCTACCGTTTGACTCATATTGATATGTTTTTTATTTTATATTCTTTTTATTTTGAAGGCTTGCAAAAGTAAAGAGGATACCGCTCTTTTGCATTACATTTTCTGATAAAAATTGTTAATGGATTAACTAAAAAAGCAAAAGTTTTAAGGATTGGAATGAAGCATCAAGAGCCGGCATTCCGATTCTCAGGCTTGATTTTTGATACCGAATCATCTTTTACTTGACCTTTTCTGTCAGCATGGCATCTCCTTTTCTTTTGGCTAATTCTATGGCTTCCGGGCTTTGAATATCAAATCCGTAAGCATCGGGATTCGGAATGATCAGCTGAATTCCCGAATCTAATTTTATCGGATCGGGAATCAAACTTTTATTGGCTTCGTATAAATATATCCAAAAGATCTTGTTCCCGTAATATTTTTCCGACAAGGTAAACAGATCTACTCCCGGTTTAATGTCTTCGACGCCCAAAACTTTGTCGACGTCGTTATTTTCTGTGTCATTCGGGGATGATTCCGGTTTTGAGTGAGACATTTCGGAACTGACTTGAATGACCTCTTTTTTATCCGAATTTACTTTGATGACGACAATCATTAATAGAACAATGAATGAGATGGCCGAAATAAATAAGATTCGCTTTTTCTTGTTTTTTATTTTTACGTCCGTGTCGGAGGAATCTTCATTTTCCGGAACCAATAACCGGTTTTCTTCTTTTTTTTCGGATTCGGATTTTTCCGGATCATTGGCCGGACTTTCCGTAGAATTTGTATCGGTACCGGATTCAACTACCGGTGTTACGGGTTCCCGGTAGGCATTTTTCGGCATGTTTCCGGATGTTTCCTCTTCTTCTTTCAGATAATAGGAGTCAACCGTCGACATGATTGCGTCGATGTCGATGGGATTAAAATTGACGAATGCCGGTGGAACGTGGGTTTCTTCCCGGTCAGATTCGATTTCTTTTTCATCGTTCGGAATTTGATGTTCCGGCGTTTGTTGCTCCGGTGTTTGATCAAAATGGTCACGACCATCCTCTATGGCTTCCTCTGTGTCGACTGCGGTCATGATTGCCTCAATATCGATATTGATGTCTGAAATGGCGGCTTCCGTGATATTGTCTTCTGAAACGGATGCTCTCTCTGCGATATAATGCTCTATTTCCGTCGTGATTTCAGGAATGTTTTCATCTGTTGTTTCCGGCTGTTCTTGCTGTTCCGGCAGAACGTATTGATTTTCCGGCTGTATATTTTCAACGGTAATAACAGCGGCTGTTTCCTGTTCATCGGTTCCGGGTTCCGGTTGATTTTCGGAATTGTCATTATCGTTGTCATTGATCGATACCGGAAATGTTTCGACTGTTTCTTCAATTATTTCTTCAATATGCTCGACTGCATTGCACGGAGTCGGCAGGTTGTTGGCTGTATTTTCCGGTTCTTCGACAAGTGTTTCTTGTGTTTTTTCGAGAAGATCGGATGATGCAGAAACGTTTATCGTGTCTTTGGGGGATGTTTGGATGGTTTTTACGATTTTTTCCAAATCCTCGAAGATTTCTTTCGGAGAAGGTTGTTTCTTTTCCGGCAATTTTTTGATTCCGACGATAATCGGTTCAAAAAAAGAAAATGCCTTATTGATTTCGTCCCGGAATGATTTTTCCGGAAGGAAAATGATCCGGTATCTGTTGCGGTATGTTGTGGATGCCGGGTGAAAAGAAAATTCGGGTTTCAGTTGTTTCTTAAATGTACCCAATCCGTTTAATGTGCAAAAAGAATCTGTTTCCAGTAATGTCGAGATTTCCTTGATCAAAAAGTCTGAAAAAAGTTGGGCGGACGCTTCATCCAAACCGGCCTGAATGGTGATTAATGTTTTCAAATCGCGAATGCGGGTATCCGGGATGATTCCGATTGAAGAAGAATGGATGAATGTTATATTGGGAACTAATTTGGGCGGGATAAGGACCTTGACAAGTTTATCCGGATAAATCAGTATTTGTTCCATCCTTTTTTCCGTTCCGAATAAAGCAATGTCATTCACCAAAATGGTTTCACCCAAAAGAAGTCTTTGCTTGATCACCGAAATAGTGGCTTCGATGATTTGAGACGTCATCTTTTCGGATAAATTCAGTTTTCCGGCTAAATGAGATATCATCTTTTTCATTCGATTCGTATTTTTTAAGTATGTCGTAAAAAATAGTAGATATTAAATTCTGCCATGTACTTAGAGTAATATAACTTCAAGAAATTGCAACATCAGAATATGTTTTCGATACTTCTCCGAATAAATCGAATCCTTGGGTTCCAGTTATGCGTACCGGTCGGAAATCTCCGGGAATCAGTCGTTGATCTTTTTGGATCAAAACTTCGGGATCGACTTCCGGAGAATCATATTCGGTTCGTCCGATATAATAATCCTTTTCTTCTCTGTCGATAATGGTTTTAAAGGTTTGTCCGATTTTCCGGCCGGCGATTTCCCCGGCGATTTCTTCCTGTATCGACATTATTTCGTCTAACCGGCGTTGTTTTTCTTCGCTCGGAATCAGATCTTGATAATGAATGTTGGAATATGTTCCTTCTTCATCTGAATATACAAAACCGCCCAATCGTTCAAAACGAATGTCTCTTGCAAATTGTTTTAATTCGTCGAAGTCTTTTTCCGTTTCACCCGGATGCCCGACCATCAGGGTTGTGCGCAAATGAATGTCCGGTATGTCTTTCCTGATTTTTTCGATTAACCCGTATGTTTCTTTTCGGGTGATGTTCCGCCGCATCAACTTCAACATGTTGTTGCTGATGTGTTGAAAGGCAATGTCCAAATAGTTGCAAACGTTATCCCGCTCCCGCATGACCCGCAGTAAATCGTCCGGGAAAAGGGCCGGGTAAGCATAATGTAACCTGATCCACGCCAATCCGTTTATATCCGATAATTTTTCCACCAATTCGGGCAATTGTTTTTTTTGGGTGGTGTCCAATCCGTAAAATGTGAGATCTTGCGCAATCAGTTGAATTTCTTTGACTCCTTTTTCAACCAGTATTTTGGCTTCATTCACAATATCCTGCATCGGTCGGGAGATATGCTTTCCCGTGATGATGGGGATTGCGCAATATGAACAGGTACGACTGCATCCTTCCGATATCTTGACATAAGCATAATGCGGAGGAGTTGTCAATTCTCTTTCCAAGCGTAAGGAAGCATGATATGATTTTCCCAAATCAGTGATTAATCCGTTCCAGTCGAATTTTCCGTAAAATTTGTCGACTTCGGGAATTTCTTCCTGCAATTCTTTGAGATAGCGCTCCGACAAACATCCCATGACAAACAGTTTTTTCAACCGCTTCTTTTTCTTTGCATCGACAAATTGCAGGATGGTGTTGACGGATTCTTCTTTGGCATCGCCGATAAAACCGCAAGTATTTATGACGACAATTTCTCCTTCTACTTTGTCGGAATCGTGTTTTACCGTATATCCGGATGCCGTTAACTGACGTATGAGCCTTTCTGAATCCACGATGTTTTTCGAACACCCCAGCGTGATGATGTCAATTCTGTTTTTTTTCATTCATTTATCTTGTCAATGAAAAAACAAAGGTACAAAAAGCCGGCTGAAAAAGGATATTAAATCCGAATAAGTATATTGCAAAAAACAATTTATGTTTTAAACGCCAAATCGCAAGGACGGAAAGACATAAAGTTTAAATTCTTTGCGACTTTGTGTCTTTCCGTCTTCGCGGTTGAAATAATAGACCTTAAATTTTGCCGAGTCCATGTACTTATTAAGCATGAAAAAAGCAACCCCGTATGAGGTTGCTTTTTTATGATTAATCATTTTCTGGTGATTACTTTTGCGGAACAAAGATAACAACGCGGTTCCATTCGTTGGTAGAATACGGTTGTACTTTATCACCGTCCCAAGAAGTTTCGATACGGTTTTGAGCAATTCCGTATTTGTCGGCCAACATTTTGGTAACGGCTTTTGCTCGTTGTTCACTAAGTTTCAGGTTAAGGGTCGGATTACCTGTTTTCTTGTCGGCATAACCTACAACTTTGATGTTTACGTCCGGATGATTCTTCAAGTAGTCAGACGCAAGGTAAACGTTAAGTTGTTGATCTGTTGTGATAACAGAACTTCCGATAGAAAATTTAACCACTCCGAATGCTGCGGGAGGACATTCGCCTTGAACAACAGTCGCTGGTTTCGGTACTTCCGGACAATTAACGGCAGGACAAGGAGGACAAGTTTTGGCCAAGCAAGCATTCAAATCATTACGCAAAGAATTGATTTGTCCGTTCAATTGATCGATCAAAGCTTGATCCATCGGTTGGCATACTTCGAAATCGCGTTTTTTGAATTTGTAAGTAAGACCTATAGTTGCGGCTGCAATACCTTCATAAGAACGATCGACAACGACATTGTTGAAGTCGTCTCCTGTCATCATGCCTTGTACTTCCAGGTTCAAATCAATCGCATTTGTCAAGCGGAATCCCAAAAGAACACCACCGTTGATGCTTGCATTTCTCCTTTTGCCCCATGTAAAAGGAGCATCATTATCTGCGAATCTGTAATTGAACCCTGCTCCCAACCACGGAGTGATGGTGAAAAAACGATTCGGATTGTACTTCCCGAATAAGTTGTTCAAATTGAACATAACATCCCCGTGGCCGCCAATATATTTAATTTTGTTGTCGCCATAGATGGGTTTGTCATACACTGACCAACCGTATCCTTGGATACGCAATCCGATTACCGGAGTAAAGTATTTACCCACAGAGAGTGTTACCGCCGGAGTCCAATAGTCTTTAAACTTAAAGAAATCGCCTCTTTGATCGTCTCGATAACTTTCACCGATAAAGGTTTGTACACCGCCGCCGGCGGAAATAAACCAATTATCCCAGAATTTGTTTAAGCTGACAGTCTCTTTTTGCGATTGAGAGAACGCAAAAAGCGGCACCATCACGAATAATAACGCAATTAAGTGTTTACGTGTTTTCATTTCTCCTCTTTTTAAATTTGAAAATTTAGTTATTAATGTTATACAGTTCATAATTATCTCTCCTTTCATAGCTGAATTTATTGTGTTCCTGTTTATTAAACGTTATTTTTGCAGATATTCCGGGAGAATATCCGCTGCAAAGATATGAAAAATATTTATGTTTGTATCTTTTTAGCTTTGAATGTTACTTTTTGAATGATTTTTAATTTTTTTTCACGAATTTTACTGCAAATATAAAATCTTGAAAAAATTAGTTAAAATCGATATTATTCGAGTATTAATTCGGGATAAATACGTTGAAATCAATGAGTTTTACGGAAATTCCACTATACGATAAGGGGGCTTGGCAAAAACAATTGTCGGGAATGTCCACTTATGATGTTTATCACACTTCCCTGTATCATGAGCTTATCCCTCGAAATTTTGGAGACAGCTTTTTGTTATCTTATTCCGAAGGTAACTACAAGCTGTGTTTTCCGGTCATCATCCGTGATATTGCCGGTTCTCCTTTTCGCGATGCTACTTCTGCCTACGGGTATGGCGGCTTATTGACCGGTCGGGTATTCATACCCGGAGAAATATATTCGAATTTCAAAGATGCTCTTTCCGATTATTTTTTCCGGAAGAAAATTATTTCCGCCTTTTCCCGATTACATCCCTTAATTCCCGAATCCTCCGTTTTTCCGGAAAATATGGGGAAGGTCGAAGCTGTAAATACTACGGTTTACCTTGATCTGAAATTATGCGATAAACAACAACTTACCCGGTATAGTTGTTCATTAAGACGGCAAATAAAAAAAATAGATGCACTCGGATTGAAAGTCCGGATAGCGGAAAAAAAGGAATATCCGGCATTTGCCCGTATTTATTCTCAAACGATGGAACGCTTGAATGCCGGGAAAAAGTACTTTTTCCCCGACGATTATTTCGAGAAAATCATGAATGCGCCGGATTTTCAAACCTGTCTTTTATTGGCCGAATATAAAGGTGAAATAGCGGGCGGCGGATTATTTACTTGTTGCAATGAATTTATGCAGTATCATTTGGGTGCGGTGCCGGGTAAGTTTTTACATTTGTCTCCGTTGAAAGTGATTATCGACGCTGCCCGGCAATTCGGAACTCGATCCGGATTGAAATATTTGCATTTGGGAGGCGGATATGGCGGTCGGGAGGACGGATTGTTCGAGTTTAAATCCCGTTTTTCTGACGAACGATCTGTTTTTAAGGTTTGGAAATGGATTGTCAACCGGCCCGAATATGATGCATTGGTCGAAAAACGGTTCGGTGATCAAATTCCTTCGACGAATTATTTTCCGTTATACCGATATGAATGGTAAGTTTATGTATGATGCTTTTTTAAAACGATTGATGGATATCGTCTTGAGTTTTATTTTTTTATGCGGGTTGTTTCCCGTTTTATTGCTTGTTATGATCGCGGTTTTGGGAGATACCGGTGAATGTCCTTTCTTTTTCCAGAAACGTCCGGGAAAAAATGAGCGGATTTTTACCATCGTAAAATTCAAAACCATGAAAACCGTCTTTGATCAAAACGGAAATGTGTTGCCGGATAGAGACCGGATGACCCCTTTCGGGCGCTTTCTGAGAAAATATTCGTTGGATGAACTTCCCGAATTATGGAATGTTTTAACCGGAAAAATGAGCTTGGTGGGGCCTCGCCCGTTGTTGGAGCGTTATTTGCCTTATTATACCGAAACGGAAAAAAAACGGCATTGCATTCGTCCCGGAATAACGGGAGCGGCTCAAATTTCGGGACGGAATTTATTGGATTGGGACAAACGATTGGCTTTGGATGTGGAGTATGTCGATCGGATTTCGTTCCGGACGGATGTCCGTATTCTTGCGGCGACATTTTTACGGGTGTTTCGGGCAACCGGGGTATCCGTCGATCCGGATGAGGCGGAACTTTATCTGGATGAGTGGAGAAAAGGCCAAACAAATCGTTGATTTTTATCGATTATCCGTATAAAAACACTATTTTTGCGGAATGCGTTTTGTATTAACTCATAAGAATAAATACATGAATATAAAAGATTTAAAACCGGCCATTATTTGGAAATATTTTGACGAGATAACCAAAATACCGCGGCCTTCCAAAAAAGAAGAAAAAATAGTCGCTTATCTGGTCGAGTTCGGAAAAACTCACGGATTAGATACTAAAAAAGACGCTGTCGGGAACGTGCTGATTACGAAGCCGGCGACGAAAGGAAGAGAACATTTGCCGGGGGTGATTTTGCAATCGCATGTGGATATGGTTTGCGAAAAAAATAAGGAAGTTGAACATGATTTTGAAAAGGATCCGATTCAGCCTTATATCGACGGCGATTGGTTGAAAGCGAAAGGGACGACTTTAGGCGCCGATAACGGAATCGGTGTGGCGGCCGCGCTGGCCGTTTTGGCTTCCGACGATATCGAGCACGGGAAAATAGAATGTTTGTTTACGATTGATGAAGAAACCGGTCTTTCCGGGGCGAAAGCCGTACAACAGCATTTTGTTACGGGAAAGATCTTGTTGAATCTGGATTCGGAAGATGAAGGCGAGGTGTTTATCGGTTGTGCCGGCGGGGCGGATACGGTGGCGACGTTTTCGTATCGGTCGGAACCGGTGCCCGAAGATTATTTTTATTTCAAGGTGAATATCGAGAAACTTCTCGGCGGACATTCGGGATGCGATATTCATCTCGGACGGGCCAATGCGAATAAATTGTTGAATCGTTTCTTGTGGCAATCGGCCGGAAAATATGCTCTTGTTTTATCTCAAATAGGAGGGGGGAACCTCCGGAATGCGATTCCGAGGGAGGCATTTGCCGTTGCCGGAATACCGGCCGGCGATAAGGAACATATCAGCGCCGATTTCAATGTTTTTGTCCATCAAATCGAAGATGAATTTAAGGGGATCGAAACCGGCGGAATGACTTTGACGTTGGAATCGGTTGCGGCTCCGTCTTCCGTCATCGATAAAAAAACGACGAATCTTTTATTGAATGCATTGTATGCTTGTCCGCACGGTGTCATATCCATGAGCAAAGATATTCCCGGATTGGTGGAAACGTCCACGAATCTTGCTTCGGTGAAACAAGATGAAAATACGATTGTGGTGGGGACAAGTCAACGCAGTTCGACCGAATCCGAAAAGCAAAATGTTTTGCAAATGGTGGAAGCCGTATTTTTGTTGGCGGGCGCCGAAGTGAAACATGGCGACGGTTATCCCGGATGGAAACCGAATCGGGATTCCGGAATTTTGAAAGTCGCGAAGAAGTCATATCTCGAATTGTTCGGTACCGAGCCTCATATCAAGGCGATTCATGCGGGATTGGAATGCGGGTTGTTCTTGGAAAAATATCCGTCGTTGGATATGATTTCTTTCGGCCCTACTTTACAGGACGTGCATTCGCCGGGTGAAAAAATGCTTATTCCCACAGTCGACAAGTTTTGGCGATTTTTGTTGCAAATACTGAAGAATCTGCCCGGATAAATAAAGAAAGATATGGATTTTGAAGCAAATGATAAAATTCGATTAAGGAAAAAGGGCTGTTGCGGAAAAGACAAGAATTGTTGTCATGAAAAAAATCAGCTGAATGTTTATGATTGGTTGTCGGATCTGCCCGAGGCGGAAAAATTAACCGATTTTGTTGAAGTTCAGTTTAAGAATACCCGCAAAAGTTATTATCTCAACAGCAACGGGATTTCCTTGGAAAAAGGCGATATTGTCGCCGTGGAGGCTTCTCCCGGTCATGATATCGGAGAGGTGACACTGGTCGGACAATTGGTTTTGTGGCAAATGAAAAAAACAGGCTTCAAGTTCGACAGCCAAAATATCAAACGGGTGTATCGGAAAGTTCGGCCCGTGGATATGCAGAAATATTACGAAGTGAAGGCAAAAGAGCATGCTACCATGCTTCAAGCCCGCAAGATAGCCGAAGATATGAATCTCGAAATGAAAATCGGAGATGTGGAATATCAAGGAGACGGGAACAAGGCTATTTTTTATTATATCGCGAACGACCGGGTCGATTTTCGTCAATTAATAAAGGTATTGGCGGAAACATTCCGGGTTCGGATTGAAATGAAACAGATCGGGGCAAGACAAGAAGCCGGACGTATCGGCGGGATCGGCCCGTGTGGAAGAGCGCTCTGTTGTTCTACATGGATGTCTAATTTTGTTTCGGTGACTACGGGAGCCGCCCGCTATCAGGATATTTCGCTTAATCCTCAGAAGTTGGCCGGACAGTGCGCCAAGCTTAAATGTTGTCTGAATTACGAGGTGGATGCTTATGTGGAGTCGCAGAAAAAAATGCCTTCGCGGGAAATTCCGTTGGAAACGACAACCGGGTCTTATTATCTTTTCAAAACCGATATTTTAAAAGGAATAATGACTTATTCCACAGACAAGAATTTCGGAGCCAATTTGGTGTCGATACCGGCTCAACGGGTTTTCGAGGTTATTACCATGAATAAAAAGGGGTTGAAACCGGAGAATCTTGTCTTGGATGAATCGGACAAAGAAAACAAAGGAACTCCCCAATCGAAAGATTTTCAAGATGGAGTGGGAGAGGGCAGCCTGACTCGTTTTGACAAAGACAACCGACAAAAAAACGGCAGTAATGTCAAACGTCGTCCCGGTAATTTTCAGAAGAAACCGAATAAAAGAGATATTAACGGAAGCGGGAAAAATGAACAGTAAGATACAATGGGTTTGTCCGGCGCTTTTATTGTTGTTGACCGGATTGTTTTCCTGTAACCGGCGTGATTCTGTTTATTTTCAATACAACCATATTCCTGCCGAGGGGTGGAATAAGAATAACGAACTCAAATTCCGGCCCGACATCCGGGATAGCGGGAAGGGATATGACATGAGCATCGAATTGCGTCACAACAATGACTATCCGTATCAGAATATTTATTTTTTTGTATCATTGATTCATAACGACAGAGAGGTGTTGAAAACGGATACGTTGCAATATCTGCTGGCCGATGAATTCGGGAGATGGAAGGGAAACGGTTGCAATGCTTTATATCAGCAATCACTCGTTTATAAAAGCAAGTTTTCGTTTCCCGATACGGGCAAGTATCAAATCGTAATCCGTCAAGCCATGCGTGACGATGTTTTGAGGGGTGTGGAAGATGTCGGATTGCGAATTGAAACGGCAAAATAACAGGTGCACAAATAGAGGAACAAAGTGCGTGAAGCGGTTTCCGGATTTGTCCGGAAACAGGCTGCGCGTCATTCGGCAAAGATAGATCGTATGTTGAAAAAAGATTATTTGATCAGGCAGATTCATGAGTTGGTACGGGTACTTTTCGAGTTGTTGTTAAAGACGAAAGAAAATCCTCAAAAGGAAGAAAGGGAAATATTTAATCAAGCATACAGTTTCCTGAATTTGACGAAAGACGACCTTATAAGTCGTACTTCCGGGCAAATCATCGAACTTTTCGAAAACGAAACGCTCGGGTTGGAGAAACTGGAATTGCTCGGTTTTTTGCTGTTTAATGAATTTAAATTTGCCGATGATTTCAAAGATGAGTATTTACTGCATTTGTCAAAGGATATTTTAACCTATGTCGATCAGCACAGCGATTCGTATTCTCTGGAACGTCAAATGATCTTTGCCCGAATGAAGGGAATTAATAAATAGTATGGTGTCAACGGATAAGAACGCGAAGGTACAAAGGTACGAAGATGCGAAAAAAGACACAAATAAACTGCCTTCTGTCAAATATTCTTTCTTAAAGTCATAATGTCAGATAAATTGTATTTGGCATTTTTTTTGTATGTTCAAAAACGGTTTAAATCTTGTATAACCAATAACTAATAACTAATAACCACAACTTAAAATATTCAAATAGATGCAAAAAGGAAACATTGGGGTTACCACCGAGAATATTTTCCCCATCATCAAGAAGTTTTTATACAGTGATCATGAGATTTTTCTTCGGGAATTAGTGTCGAATGCCGTGGATGCCACGCAAAAGTTGAAAACGCTCGCTTCGGTGGGTGAGTTCAAGGGTGAATTGGGGGATTTGACGGTGCGTGTAAAATCGGATAAGAAAACTTTGACCATTTTCGACCGCGGAGTAGGAATGACCGCCGAGGAAATCGATCAGTATATTAACCAAATTGCATTTTCCGGCGCGGAGGAATTTTTGAAGAAGTATAAAAAAGATGCGGCTTCCATGATCGGGCATTTCGGACTCGGGTTTTATTCGTCGTTTATGGTTGCGAAAAAGGTCGAAATTATAACGAAATCTTATAAAGACGATGCCAAAGCCGTAAAATGGTCGTGCGAAGGTACTCCCGAATATAAAATGGAAGAAACGGATAAGGCGGATCGCGGTACCGATATTATTTTGTACATCGATGACGAAAATAAGGAGTTTTTGGAAGAATCCCGCATTACTCAATTGTTGAAAAAATATTGCCGTTTCCTGCCGGTCGAAATTTCTTTCGGAAAACAAAAGGAATGGAAAGACGGCAAACAGGTGGATACCGATAAAGACAACATTGTCAACGAAATTCGTCCGGCTTGGACGCGCAAGCCTTCGGAACTGACCGAGGAAGATTATAAGAATTTTTACCGGGATTTGTATCCGATGAGTGAAGAACCGTTGTTTTGGATTCATCTGAATGTGGATTATCCGTTTAATCTGACCGGCATTTTGTATTTTCCGAAAATAAAGAATAATCTTGATGTTCAACGGAATAAAATACAATTGTATTGTAATCAGGTATTTGTGACCGATTCTGTCGAGGGTGTCGTCCCCGAATTTTTGACTTTGCTCAACGGAGTCATCGATTCTCCGGATATTCCGCTGAATGTTTCCCGTTCGTATCTGCAAAGTGATGCCAATGTGAAGAAAATATCCGGGCATATCACCAAAAAAGTGTCCGACAGATTGCAGGAGATTTTTAACAACGATCGGAAGCAGTTTGAAGAAAAATGGGATGACCTGAAAATTTTCATCGAATACGGTATGTTGTCCGACGAGAAATTTTACGATCGTGCGGAAAAATTTGCCCTGTTGAAAAATGTGGACGGTCTGTATTTTACATTTGAAGAATACCGCAAACTGATCAAAGAAAGCCAAACGGATAAAGACGGTCAGTTGGTCTTTTTATATACCAATCATAAAGAAGAACAATACAGTTACATCGATGCCGCAAAAAGCAAAGGATATGATGTGTTGTTGATGGACGGACAATTAGACATCCATTTTGTGGGTCTGCTCGAACAGAAATTCGGGAAGAGCCGGTTTACACGAATCGACAGTGATGTGGTCGATAACCTGATTCCTAAAGAAAAATCGGTGGAAGTGCGGTTGTCGAATGAACAACGCGATGCTTTGCAGGAAATTTTTAAATCTCAGGTTCCGAACATCGAAAAAACGGAATTTGTCATCGGATTTGAGGCATTGGGCGAAAATGCGGTGCCGGTGTTGATCACGCGGAATGAATTTTTGCGCCGGATGAAAGACATGGCTGCTTTTCAGCCAGGGTTTAATTTTTACGGGGAAATGCCCGACAGTTATACTTTTGTCGTAAACAGCGATCATGCTTTGATTACGAATATTTTGAAAGATGAAGAAGAAAAATGTGCGGAATCGGTAACTCCGATCCATTCTAAACTGCAGACGCTTGAAAATCGCCGTGGAGAACTGCAAAAAGCTCAAGAAAACAAAAAAGACGAAGAAATTCCGGTTGCCGACAAAGAGGAACTGAAAAATGTTCAGGATGAAATTACCGGACTGAAGGGAAAACAACAGGAGATTTATGATAAGTATGCTTCCGGAAATCAGTTGGTGCGCCAATTGATCGATTTGGCCTTACTTTCCAATAATATGTTGAAGGGTGAAGCATTGAGCAATTTTATCAAGAGAAGCATTTCTTTGATTTGAATCGGCAGGTAACCGGGTGTGGACGAGAAAAAGATTTATTTCGGCGTAAGCTAGCGTAAAATCGGGAATTGTAATTTGTAATTTGCCTGATTATATATGGAGTATGAATGATATTATTCATTTATTGCCGGATTCGGTAAGTAATCAAATCGCTGCCGGAGAAGTGGTGCAACGTCCGGCTTCGGTGGTGAAAGAATTGATTGAAAATGCAATCGATGCCGGTGCTTCAAATATTCAGGTAATAGTCAAAGATGCCGGACGAACGCTGATTCAGGTGATCGATAACGGGTTGGGAATGTCCGGTACCGATGCACGGATGGCGTTCGAACGTCATGCCACTTCCAAAATTACCTCGGCGCAAGATCTTTTTGCTCTTTTCACCATGGGATTCAGAGGAGAAGCATTGCCTTCCATTGCCGCCGTGGCACAGGTCGAACTGAAAACCCGGAGGTCGGATGCCGAATTAGGGGTCAGGATCTGTATCGCCGGTTCGCAAATTGAAAGTCAGGAACCGGTGAATTGTGCTTCCGGAAGTAATTTTATGGTCAAGAATCTCTTTTTTAATGTTCCGGCCAGACGTAAATTTTTGAAATCCGACAATTATGAGTTTCTGCATATTTTGGCGGTATTTCAGCAAATGGCGTTGGTCAATCCCGAGGTTCATTTTTCGTTGGTCAACAACGACATCGAGGTTTTCAATCTGCCTCCCGCAAGCATTCGCCAACGAATTGTAAAGATATTCGGAAAAAGCATTCATCAACAAAAACATTTGAATCAACAACTGCTGAATATCGAGTTCGAAACTACGCTTGCAAAAATCACCGGATTTATCGGAAAACCGGAAATTGCAAAAAAACGGAACGGCGAACAGTATTTTTTTGTGAACGGCCGATACATGCGTCATCCGTATTTTCACAAGGCGGTGATGCAGGCATTTGAACCGTTTATTCCTCAAGGCTGTATGCCGACTTATTTTATTTATTTTACGGTAGATCCTTCGACGATTGATGTTAATATTCATCCGACCAAAACGGAGATAAAATTTGAAAATGAACAGGCGATATGGCCGATATTGTCTGCTGTCGTAAAAGAAGCGTTGGGTAAATTCAATGTGGCGCCGAGCATTGATTTCGACCGGACGGATGCTCCCGATATTCCGATTTATTCGTCGAAGGTATCGGCAGCGCCTCCTCAACCTAAATTCAATACAGATTATAATCCGTTTAAAACTTCTTCGCCCCAATACAAACGTCCTTCCATGGAGTGGGAAAAATTGTATGAAGGATTTGAAAAAGAAAAATCCGGAAAATATTTTTCGCCCGATCCGAATCCGGATCCGATTGACCGTGAACCGGAGAGGCCGCCGGAGGATCGCTTGTTTGCCGGGCCTGAAACAAGTGAAGCGCCGGGACAATATTTATGGTATAAAGGCAAATATGTTCTGACTTCCGTAAAATCGGGATTGATGTTTATTGATTTACGGAGGGCTCATATTCGGGTGTTGTATCAGGAATATTTGATGTATATCCGGCAGAAAAAAGGTGTTTCTCAACGTGTTTTATTTCCCGAAGTGGCAGAATTTACTCCCGAAGAATCGGCGTTGTTGCCGTTATTGTCGGAAGATCTTCATTATATGGGATTTGAATTGAATGATATGGGAAACAATGCTTTTGCAGTGACCGGAATCCCGTCGGGAATCAGCGGCTTGAATCCTGTCGAAGTGATCAAAGACATGATTTATACCGTCAGGGAAAAAGGATCGAGCGTGAAAGACGAATGGAGTGAAAGTCTGGCATTGAGTTTGGCAAAAAATGCAGCGTTTTCTTACGGTAAAAATATGACCGAAGACGAGATACGGCATCTGATCGATGCGTTGTTCGCCACCGGGGTGCCGAATTATACGCCCGACGGAAAAACCATTCTATCTGTTTTGTCGGATGAGGAAATAGGCAACCGGTTTAAATAATCATTTGAACAGCATCATCTATTAAAAAAGCGGCTTATGAGGTATAACGAAAAGCCATACGTAAGGCATAACAAAAGGTCATACGGGATTAACTTACAATCGGTTCTTCCCGTCAGGGCTTATCCGTACGAAGTCGGCGAACAGGTTACTCAATTGCTTTTCGGTGAGGTTTTTGAAATATTGCTTGACAGCGGCGAGTGGTGTAAAATCAAGAATTACACGGATGAATACGTCGGTTGGGCAAATGTCGGAGCACCGGTTCGTATTTCGCTTAAGGAATATATGGAGATTATTTCGAATCGTCCTTTTATCCTTAATTCTTTTACCGGAAAAATAAGGTCGTTAAAAAGCGGAGAGTCGATGTATTTATCCAAAGGCAGTTTGATCCATTTTTATTACGAAAAAGAAAAAACCTTCGGATTCGGGAAACATATCTATAAGTGTTTGGAAGGAGACTTTGTTTCTTTGGTCGATTGTCCCGATTCGTTGCTTCAGACAGCAAAATCTTTTTTAAACGTTCCCTATCTTTGGGGCGGTAAGAATGTTTTCGGAATGGATTGTTCCGGGTTTGTGCAACTTGTTTTCAGGTTGCATAGTGTTATTTTACCGAGAGACGCCAAAGATCAGTTTGAAGAAGGGGTGGAGGTGGCTTCTGCAGATATCCGGGAAAAAGATGTCGCTTTTTTTAAAGACATGGACGGTAGGATTGTTCATGTCGGAATCATGTTGAATCAAAAGCAAATTATTCATGCTTCGGGAAAAGTGAAGATCGATTCATTGGATGAAATCGGCATTTTTTCGGAAGATTTGAAAAAATATACGCACATTTTGTGCGGCTTTAAACGATACAAATAAGGTAAAAAGTGGAATCCTGGTTTTCAAGGACCGAATTGTTGTTGGGAGAAGAAAGATCGGCGTATTTACAATCCAAGCATGTATTGATTGCGGGAGTCGGCGGAGTCGGAGCTTATGCGGCGGAAATGCTGTGCCGGGCGGGAATAGGTAAAATGACCATTGTCGACGGAGACAAAGTACAACCGTCGAATATCAATCGTCAGTTGATCGCCTTGCATTCCGCGATCGGAAAACCTAAAGTTGATCTTTTAAAATCGCGGTTGTATGATATCAATCCGGATTTGACGTTGCATACAGTCAATGTTTTTTTGCAAGATGAACGCATTCCCGAATTGTTGGATGCCGATTCTTATGATTTTGTGATCGATGCCATTGATACGCTCGGCCCGAAAGTTTTTTTAATCGTTCATGCGCTTGCCCGTGACCTCCGGATTATATCTTCCATGGGTGCCGGCGGGAAAATCGATCCTTCTCAAGTTCGAATTGCCGATATTTCCGACTCGTATAATTGCAATTTGGCCCGTTTTGTACGGAAGAGATTGCACAAAATGGAGGTCAGGCACCGGTTCCCGGTGGTTTTTTCGACGGAACAGGCCGACAAAAACGCCATCATCGCGACCGACGATAAAAATAAAAAGTCGATTGTCGGAACGATTTCCTATATGCCTGCATTGTTCGGGTGCTATTTGGCCGCTTATGTGATTCGGAATTTGTAATTTGTGATTTTGTTTGCTTGTTTATACGATATAAACTATTATTTTTGCACAAATTATCCGAGAATGTGCCATGATACAAGAGAATTTTATCGAATATTTTGAAAATAGTTTTAAAGAAAACTGGGATAGACCTGCTTTTACTGATTATAACGATAAGAGTTCTTATACATACGCTGAAGCTGCCCGAAAAATAGCCGAATTGCATTTGTTGTTTGATGCTTTTTCCGTGAAACCCGGAAGCAAAATAGCGCTTACGGGACGCAATACGTCGAATTGGTGTGTGAGCGCGTTGGCCGTTCTTACTTATGGGGCGGTGTTGGTGCCTGTTTTACAGGATTTTCAGCCCGGTGATGTTCAACATATCATCAATCATTCCGAATCCGAATTGCTTTTTTGCAGTGACTTGATTTGGGATGCGTTGAATGAAGAGGCGTTGGAAAATGTTCGGGCTATTTTTTCTCTAACCGATTTCACTATACTTAAGCACCGGGATAAAAGGAAAATCGAATCGGAGCTGCACGCTCTTCCCGAACGTTTTCGAAAAAAATATCCGAAAGGATTTAACCGGGATGCTGTGAAATATGTCCATTTTGATAATACTAAGGTGGCATTGATCAATTATACTTCGGGAACGACCGGTTTCAGTAAAGGGGTGATGTTGACGGGAAACAATCTGGCGGGAAATATCAAGTTTGCCGTCGAGACCGAATTGATTGAACCTGGAAGCAATCACCTTTCCTTTTTGCCGTTGGCTCATGCTTACGGATGTGCGTTCGATTTTTTGTATGCGACGGTTATGGGAGCGCATATTACGCTCCTCGGAAAAACACCTTCTCCGAAAATCTTATTGAAAGCGCTTTCCGAAGTCAAACCGACGACCATACTGATGGTGCCGCTGATCATTGAAAAGTTGTATAAAAAGCAGATTCTTCCGGCTTTATCCAAATCATCGACAAAACTTTTGTTGAGCGTTCCGTTGATCAGTAACCGTGTTTATGCCTCGATCAGGAGAAAAATGTTGTCTTTGCTCGGCGGAAACCTCAAAGAAATTGTGATCGGAGGCGCCGCTTTGAACCGGGAAGTGGAAGATTTTCTGCAAAAAATAAAATTTCCGTATACCGTAGGCTACGGCATGACAGAATGTGCGCCGATCGTCAGTTTTTCTCATTTCGACGAATTTGTTCCGTATTCTGCCGGAAAAGTACAGGAGCATTTGGAGGTGAGAATCGATTCCGATGATCCGTATCATACGGTGGGGGAAATTCAAGTGCGGGGCGAACACGTGATGCTTGGTTATTATAAAAATGAAGAAGCGACCGATGAGGTGTTTACCGATGATCACTGGCTGAAAACCGGCGACTTGGGGACGATGGACGAAGCCGGCAATATTTTTATTCGGGGACGGAGTAAAAATTTAATCTTGGGGCCGAACGGGCAAAATATTTATCCCGAAGAACTGGAATCGAAACTCAATAACATGCCGTATGTGATGGAAAGTCTGATCATCGAACGGGATGGAAGACCGATGGCGTTGGTTTATCCCGATTACGAATTGTTGGATGCTTCTAATTTTACCTCAAAGGATTTGCCGGCCATCATGGAAGAAAATTTGAAATTGTTTAACAGCTCTGAACCCGCCTACAAGCAGATTGCTTATATTCAATTGTATCCGATTGAATTTGAGAAAACCCCGAAAAAAAGTATAAAACGGTTTTTATATAGCAGTATTGTAGCCAAGGATCCGGTATTTTAATATTTTTTTACAATTCAGACACAAAAAAATTGCAAAAAATATAGGGAAAAGATTTTCAACATCGAAAACTATTCATAACTTTGCAGCGTTTTTCAAGAACAATTTATTGGTTTCACTGTTTTAAAATTCAAAAGAAAATGAAAAAATTAGTTTTATTTTTCGCTGTTGTAGTAGCTGTTTCTTTCGCATCTTGTGGTGGTGCAAAAACTGAGTCGACTGAAGCTCAACAACCTCAAGCTACTGAAACTCCGGCTCCTGTAACTCCTGATTCTACTCAAGCAGCGGCAGCTCCTGCTGACTCTTCAGCTGCTGTTCAAAAGTAAGAATCTACGAGAAAGATTTGAAGTCACCTTTCCCAAAAGAGAGGTGGCTTTTTTTTAACACAAATTAGCTTGTTTTTATATTATACGGGTGCCTCATTCTTTTTACGGTTTCGAAAAAGAATGTATCTTTGACACCTTGAAGCGACTGTCATTACATTGCAATACTAATCTTGGTACGCGGTTCGTAAGGCATATAACTATTCGGATAATAATATTCATTAAATTTTTTAATATGAAACCTATTGCTTTTACGCTTATTCTTTTATGTCTGTTTACGAGTGCTTGTAACCGTACTCCGGCCGGAGAAAAAACTTTTGACGATATGACTCGGCAACCGGCTGAGGACCCGGGTCTTTTGGTCGAGAGATATAAAGATTTTAAAAAAATTACACCTGAAAATATTTCCAATGATCTTTTCATGATTAATAACCGGTGGATGCTTGTTTCGGCCGGACGCGACTCGAATTTTAATACCATGACCGCAAGTTGGGGAGGATTCGGCACAGCTTGGAGTAAACCGGTGGCTTTTATGCTGATTAAAAATACTCGTTATACCTTTGAATTTTTGCAAAAAGATTCGGTATATACGCTGTCTTTCTTCGACAAAAAATATCGGGATACCCTGCAAATGCTTGGCAGTAAGTCGGGTAGAGATTTCGATAAGATTAAAAAATCTGGATTCACTCCTCTCCGGATGCCTTCGGGAGCCATGTCTTTTAAAGAAGCGGATTTGGTCATTGAATGTAAAAAATTACTTTCTCAACCGATTGATACTTCCAACATAACTTCTTCTGATGTTATGAATTGGTATCGGGAAGAACCGGGCGTTCATAATATCTTTTTCGGTGAGATTATAGGCGTTTGGAAAAAATAAGCCGGATGATTGAAATCGGAAAATATCATACGCTTGAGGTGGCAAAGGTGCTGGACTTCGGAGTGTATCTTGATGCCGGAGACGCCGGTTTAATTCTTTTGCCGATCCGTTATGCACCCGAAAATTGTGAACCGGGCGACTCTTTAAACGTTTTTGTGTATTTGGACAATGAAGAGAGGCTTATTGCCACCACTCAAAAACCGTATGCGCAAGTCGGTGATTTTGCTGCTTTGGAAGTGCTTTCTATTGAATATCAGGGGGCTTTCCTGGATTGGGGCTTGATGAAAAATGTTCTGCTTCCTTTTCGTGAACAACGAACGCCGGTGAAACAAGGGGATAAGGTTGTCGTGTATATTTATATAGATGAGAAATCGGACCGCATCACGGCTTCTGCAAAAGTGGAAAAGTTTGCCGTGAAAGGAATGCCGGATTTGTATGAAAATCAGGGAGTGGAGGTTTTAATTTACGAGCAAACGAAATTGGGCTATAAAACCATCGTTAATAATAAATATCTCGGATTGATTTACGGCAATGAGGTTTTCAGACCGATACAGCTCGGAATGAAAACGACGGCGTATATCAAGCAGATCAGGAGTGATTTTAAAATCGACCTTGTTTTGGAGAAACCGGGACCGGGGAAAATCACCGATTTTACGTCCGTGATTCTCGATAAACTTCAACAGTCTCGCGGATTTCTGCCTTTTACCGATAAAACGGCTGCGGGAGAGATCTATGAATCGTTGTCCATGAGCAAGAAAAATTTTAAAAAAGCGGTCGGAAGTCTTTATCGACAGCGGATAATCGATATTGATGATGCCGGAATACAATTAACGAAAAAAGATTCGACCGATTCATAAGTTTTAAGGAGCCGGTTTTCCGATTTGTCGGAAAACCGGCTGTTTTATCCGGAATAATATATGCTTAGCAAACATGAGATCAAATATATTCGTTCTTTGGAAATGAAAAAATTCCGGAAAGAATACGGGGTTTTTCTTGCGGAAGGCGGTAAATTGGTGGAAGAGATTATGTCCGGGTTTTATTGCAGAATGTTGGTCGCCGGTAAAAAATGGTTGTCGGAGCATCCGGCCGTTAAAGCGGATAAAATTTTTGAAGTTGCGCCGGATGATTTATCCCGAATCAGTTTGTTGAAAACACCGAAAGATGTTTTGGCCGTGTTTGACTGCCCGGTGTATTCGATCGAAACCGTGGATCCTTCGTCAAAATTGGTGCTTGCGGTCGACGGTGTACAGGATCCCGGAAATTTCGGGTCCATTGTCAGATTGGCCGATTGGTACGGCATAGAAGATATTATTTGTTCGCAAGATACCGTGGATGTCTTCAATCCGAAAACCGTACAAGCCACGATGGGGGCCGTCACCCGGGTGAAAATACATTACGTTTCGTTGTCCGGATATTTGTCCCGGTTATCCGGCATTCCGGTTTACGGAACATTTTTGGAAGGCGACAATATTTATGCCCGGCAATTATCGTCATTCGGAGTCATTGTTTTGGGAAATGAAGGGCGGGGCATTCGTCCGGATATTTCGAAACTTGTCACCTCCCGTTTATTCATTCCCAATTATCCCGAAGGAAGAGAAACTTCGGAATCGTTGAATGTTGCGGCAGCCGGAGCCGTTATATGTTCCGAATTCAGACGGAGGCAATTAATTTTGTCGAACGTAATTTCAAATTGACTTCGTTTATTTTTTGAATTGTCTCATTTTGCAGGATGAGCCGGAAAACAAGGCTGTAGGTCTTGAATTTGGATAACCTTGCAAGCGGAACGCAGCTTTCGGGGTGCGGCTTCCAAAAAAGCGGGCTTTTTAATGTTATGCATCAATTGATATGGTAAGTTTTCCTCCAAGCCCTTTTTCCACAATGTCTATCAGAGTTTTAATGGTAAGGTTTGAGCCATCGTTTTCGATACGCGATATAAAGGTTCGCTTTTTATCAATCCGTTCAGCAAGCTCCTCTTGAGTAATATTTTGCTTTTCGCGGGCATTGCGAATTTGTATGCCCAAACGCAAGGCTTCGAGTTCACGCTCCAAGGCATCGCGCCTTTCTGTTCCGCGAAGCCCGATAACTTCGTCTTTAACCTGTTCGAATGTTTTTACGTTCATTTTTCAGCCTCCTTTTCTTTAAAATATTCTTTCATCAGTCGCAGGGCTCGTTCAATCTCTTCTTTGGGTGTTTTCTGCGTTTTTTTTCGGAAACCACTCAGCAATATCACAAGCTTGCCGCCATCGAAAAAGCAAAACACACGAAAAATATTGCTTCCCGATTGCATCCGCATTTCAAAAAGTCCATCCTGTATATGTTTTAAATAGCGTTCGGGAATTCGCTCGATAGATTCAATTATTTCTATCGTTTTCGCTATTTTATGTTGCACTTTTTCGCTTTGTGCAGCGTAAAGTCAGTAAAATAGTTTCGATATGTTACTACTGTTCGTTGCTTGCCCATAACGCAAAAGTAACGTAAAAGTTTCATTTAATCAAGAAATTGCTCAAAAACCTCTCAAATATTGGCAGTTTCAAAGACTATTCCCACATTTATTGTGCGAACAATTCTTAATCGGTAAGCCGGCATGATTTATTTTTCAGGCAAAAAATTGGCGACAATTTGTCTTATCGGAATCCGGAAAGGACGATGATAATAAAGTGTCCTGCGATTAATCCGCATACCAATAATTTGATGCCCATGGAGGTCAGAAACCCTAAAAAAGAGCCGAATGCGGCTTTGAAAGATTGTTTTTGGTTTTTGCCGAACATCATTTCCCCGATTAATGCTCCGACAAAAGGCCCGGCGATGATTCCCCAAGGAGGAAAGAAAAGTCCTGCGATCATGCCGAGGGTTGCTCCCCAAACTCCGGCTTTGGTGCCGCCCATTTTTTTGGTACCCCAAATCGGAATCAGATAATCGAGAACGGTTATGATCAAAACGATGACTGCCCAAATGATGATCCACGTCAGGCTGATCCGGTCGCTGTATTTATCCGTAAATTTCAGCAGAAGCAATCCGACCCAACTCAACGGCGGGCCTGGTAAAATCGGAAGGGCACAACCGATGATTCCTGTAATCAGGCAAATGACGGCCAAAATAATCAATATAATATCCATGATGTCCGGGATAAGGATACAGAAAAACGAGAGAAAAAAATAAACCCCCCAAATTTTCAGTCGGAGGGTTTAAATTTTTTACAACGGAATTTTCAGCTTTTGTCCCGGGTGTATTACATTCGGATCTTTCAGAATGTCTTTGTTGGCATCGAATATCTTTTGCCAAGTCATTCCCGGATATTTGCCGGCAATCTTGCTTAAGCTGTCTCCCGATTTTACCTCATAAATTTCTTCGCCCCCGGGTACTGCGTCAATATTTAATACTAAATCGCCTGATCTCATTTCAGGATCGATTCCTTCATAAATAGTCCACAATTGGTCTTTTACCGCTGCCGTCGATACTCCTGAAACAGTGAGTACATTATTGCTTTCGGAAACATTCAAATTTTGGACATTGGATGTTTTTGCATAAGCAATCAGCTTTGCATATTTATCTTGCAGACCCATTATTACTTAGTTTTTAATTGACTGTTGTCTACTTTTTTAGGCTTGAGATCGTTGGCGATTTGCATCACTTTTCTCAATTCAGCTTTTTTTACTTCTCCGGCCAAAATAATCACACTGTCTTTCGCGCTTACTGTCACATCTTTGAACCCTGCTGCGGTAAGAGCGGCTGTTGCGGCTGTTGTCAAAGCATCGTCGGGTGTAACGACCGGCGCTTGAGCTTCGGGTAATTTAACTTCGATGTTGTTTACCACCGATTTGATGTCTTTAACCGTTTTCACGGAAGCTTCCGCTGCTGCCTTTACTTCATCCGATATTACCACTCCCGATAAAGTAACCACCCCGTTTTTCACTTCTGATGAAATGGTCGGCTGAGAAGACAATACTGTTGCTACTTCTTTTTGGATCTTTTCATCATTCGGCTTGCAGGAATAAAAGCTGATTCCCGCTAATAAAGCCACTGCACATACAAGAATTTTTGTTTTCATTGTTTACTTGATTTTTTTGGATTAATGAATAAATTGAAAATATACAACTAATAAAACAAAATCGATGATAAAATACGGTGCAAATTTAGAGAAATATTCACGGTTGTTTTTTTTACAATAGTTAAATTTTAGCGGTCTTGTGATAATAAATATGAATTTAATTTAAAATGCCTCTACAAGCCTGTCTACGAGGGATCAAAGGCTTTATCGTCAAGAATACGGGAAATATCGTCCGGCGAATTACTAAGTATTTTCATCGGCGGAATGTTTTTCATCGTATATTTCAAAAATAGAATTATTGCTGATAAATTCGGGTACCATCTCTTTCATGAGTTGCACCGTTGATTGAATATCGACGGCTTGTGATTTTTCGATTAATTTGTTGAGTTTTTTTCTGACTTCTTCGTATTCATATTCCCGGACTCTGGCCACCATGATTTTTTTGTGGGAGGTCGGGATGGTGTATTCTTCGTCATTCAACAATTCTTCGTATAATTTTTCTCCCGGACGCAATCCCGTATAAACGATGGGGATGTCTTTGTCGGGTTCGAATCCCGCCAATTCGATCATTCTTTTAGCCAGATCTGCAATTTTTACGGGTTCCCCCATGTCGAAAACGAATATTTCCCCTCCGTTTCCGATAAATGCAGCCTCCAATACCAACCGACAGGCTTCGGGGATGGTCATGAAATAACGGATGATATCCGGGTGGGTGACCGTCACCGGGCCGCCGGCTTTAATTTGCGCCCTGAACCGCGGGATGACGGATCCGTTGGAACCCAGCACATTTCCGAACCGGGTGGTTGAAAAACGGGTGATTCCCTTCATCTTTTTTTCTTGGATGGCTTTGTCCAGACTTTGTACGTAAATTTCGGCAATGCGCTTGGACGCTCCCATGATGTTGGTCGGGTTTACTGCTTTGTCGGTGGATATCATGACAAAACGCTCGACATCGTACCTCACCGAAAAATCGGCGATGTTTCGGGTTCCTTGCGCATTTACCATCACGGCTTCGCACGGATTTTGTTCCATCAAAGGCACGTGCTTGTATGCGGCGGCGTGAAACACCATGTTGGGGTGGTAGTTCCTGAAAACGAAATCCACGCGGTAACCCGAACGGACATCTCCGATGACGCATTCGATGTTCAGGTACGGAAATTTATCTTGTATTTCCAATTGCAATTCGTGTAAAGGAGACTCTGCAATATCGAAAAGAATCAGTTTGCTGACTTTGAATTTAGCCAATTGTCTCACCAATTCGCTTCCGATGGAACCGGCTGCTCCCGAAATCAAGATGGTTTTGCCGTTGATCCAACGTCCGATCGATTTCAAATTGATCTGTATTTCTTCCCGGTCCAATAAATCTTCGATTTGTATTTCCTTGATTTTGCCGCGGGAAATTTTTCCGGCACCCAATTCTTCGATGGACGGAGTGACAAGCATTTTTATTTTTTTCTTCAGGCAAATTTGCACCAGTTCGTTTTGTTCTTTTCTCACAATATCGTGCGTAGGGAAAACAACGGCGCTGATGTTTAAATCTTCCAATAACTTGTCGATGTCTTTCAACTGATACACTTCAAATCCGGATATGCGCGAATTGTGCAACGATGATTTCGGAGAAATAAATCCCATCAAAAGATAATCGTCGAAAACGGTTGATGTCAATAATGCCCCGATCGATACGCTTCTGGGATCGACTCCGTAAACAAGAATTTTTTCCCGTATTTTCCCGGAATTCAGCGTTAATTGGCGGTAAAAAATCACCAGGCAGGTGCGGAAAGCGATCAACAGGAAAACTCCCATGAAGAAATCCAGCAGCCATTCGATCACTAATATTTCGTATCTGTTGGCCTTGATGTAATGTAAGATCAGAAATATGCTCAAGTTTCTGCACACCATAGCTCCTACGATGCGCCAAAGCTCGTGAAGCGCAGAATATCTGATAATTCCTTTATAGGTTTTGAATAACAGCAAAAAAAGGATGCTTCCTATGGTCGCCAAAAGATAGACGTCCCAAAAAGAAGTCCGGTTGTATTGCTGATTGAAAATTTTAAGGCTGAAATAGTAAACGATCGTAGTGGATATAAGCGAAATTATGATATCCATTACAAATATGATCCATTCACTCAAATATTTGGAATCCCGGACTTTGTCAGCCAGTAAAGTCAGAAATCGATCAAAGCTTTTATTTTTCATTCTGGAAATTGAAAATTAAAATTGATGTACTTACTCTTAACGGCGGTAAAAATATGTCAATGCTTCTCTAGGTGTTTCATTTACTTAACTTATGAGCTTGACTGAATGATTTGTTTAAATTTTTCTAAAATAATATCTTCCGAAAGGTTGTCCAAGACGTATTTTCTCGCATTCTCCGCCCGGGTTTTCCGTTCTTCGTCGTGATTCAACATCCGGATGATGTTGTCGGCCATAGATCGGGCATCGTCGCAGATAACGATTTCTTTTTCCGTTATCCCTTCAATACCTTCGGCTCCGATGGTGGTGGTGACGACCGGACAACCGGCTGCCATGGCCTGCAATATTTTGTTTTGTACGCCTGCCCCCGACAGCATCGGCGCTACAAAGATGCTCGGGCCGGTAAAATATTCACTGACATCGTCGACAAATCCGGTGACGACGATCCCTTCTTTTTCTCCCAGTTTAACCACTTTCGGGTCGGGGCGATTGCCCACAATATAGAATATCAGTCCGGGAAATTCTTTTTTGATTTTGTCGAAAACTTCGTTTACAAAATAACATACGGCGGTAATGTTTGATTCGTAATACATCGAACCGACGAATACCAATGACTTAGCCGTTTCGTGATAATTTGTTTTGATGTAAGGAGGAATGTCGGTGATGTTTGAAATGACCGCGATTTCCCGTTTCGGATGTGTGCTGTTCGATGAAATATATTTTCCGTCTATTGCTGAAATAATCATGGTTTTGTCGAATCTTTCCAAAATATCCGTCTCATAGTTCAGGCATCTTTTATGATCGATGGAATAAAGAATTTTCCAAATCCCCGATGATTTTTGCTTTGCCCTTTCATAATTCATGGAAATGGCATCGACATAATCGATGATTTTGATGACATTTTCTTTTTTTCTCACATATTCCGCCGTCCTGATGTTATTGCAGAAAACGGTATCGTACCGGTGCAGGTTGTTGTCGATCCATTGTCGGATTTCGGATGAATAAAAATAATACACTTGCAGGGGAAGATTTCCGAAAACCAATCCCAGCAAAGTATTCCGAATGGATTCATACTTGGAAGAGGTAAAAGAATAAATGTTTTTACAATAAGGACGAAGTCCGTTGTCGGTCTCGGGATTTTCTTTGTCGGTGAGATATAACAGGTCTATATCGTCATAGGCATATAATTGAGACAGCGATTTAATCATTTGGTAAGAACGCATTTCTCCGCCTGTATGAAGCGGGTAGGGGGCCTTGGAGTTAATGATTAAAATTTTTTTACCCATTGATGTTATGACTTGATTCGTTTTAATGATTGATAATAAAAAACGCAAAATTATTAAAATCTTGCTTATAATAGACGTTATAAATATTAAGATTTTATAAAAATAAACAAGATAAAAGATCGCTGGAAACAAATTCGACTCCGTCGAATGCACCTGATCAATGCTGTTCCGGAGACCGGTTCTCATTCATGCAGTTTAAATTGTTAAACAAAACCTCCTTATTGAGTGTTTATTAAGTGAGAGATAAAGTAAAAAGACGGTATGATCAATTTGATTCCATGAAATTTACAAAGCCGCAAAATTATTGAAGCACGGCAAAGAATTTTTTCTCCTTTTTTTATTATGTTTTGCCTGCTTCGATAATTTTGCGGTTCTTTTTCGGATCATTGAATGATTTTCCTGCAAGAAATAATGCAAACATAGATGATTTTTGCGCTTAGATTTAATTTTAATATTATTTAACTTTGAAACAACCAAACACGCTGCTTATTTATACCATAATTATATTGCCTTATTTTTGTTAAGTACCCGGAAAAATTTAATTTAAATTATTTTAAACGCGAAGATGCAAAGACACAAAGCCGCAAAGATTTTAAACTTCGCGTCTTTTCGCCTTTGTGACTTGGCGTT